>Ga0214923_10002285_pt1 | contig 25714 bp, 11 predicted proteins | sample LL1510_MetaG_FD_177993 | JGI IMG/M metagenome (GOLD analysis project Ga0214923, IMG submission 177993) | Freshwater microbial communities from Lake Lanier, Atlanta, Georgia, United States - LL-1510 | ecosystem: Environmental > Aquatic > Freshwater > Lake | place: USA: Georgia | collected...
TTATATATTCTATAAGATGCTACATATATAAACATATGTATAGTGTAATTAAAATATTTAATATAATTTTTCTAAAATATTTTATAATTTCTCTGAAATTTTTATAATTTCTCTGAAAATAGCAATATATTTGTTTATATCAAATATAGAAATCAATTATTTGGAGGAACGTTGTTAACTTTGTTTATTTATGAACAAATAAAATATTTTTAAAAATTAAAAATAATTTTTTTTTACACAAAGTTTTTATAATTTGTCCCACCTATCGCCCCCCGTTAATCCTTTACATTTTTATAGAAATCATAATTACCAAGCAAATTAACATTTTTCATTAACTTTTTTAAATTCTATAAGATTAAACATTTTTATAAATTTATAAAAAAAATAATGATTATATCCCAAATAAAAATCATAAAAAATGTAAAGGATTTTCCTTTACAAAAAAAGTTAATTAACTTTTTTTAAATTAAATAAGATTACACATTTTTATAAATGTAAAAAAACAAAATCATTATTATAGCCGACATTATAAATAATAAATTGTAAAGGTTTTTGTTCTTTACCAAAAAGTTAATTTATTTTTTTTTTAAATTATATAAAATAAACAAAGTTTATAATATTTATAAATAATAATTATTATTTATTGAAAATTAAAAACTAATAATTTAAATATATGAGTTACTATTATTTTAGTTAAATTATTAGATTTAATAATAATTTAAATAATTAAAGTTATTGTTAAACTAATAATAAATAAAAAATAATTTAATAATTAATCAAGATTCCAAAAATCATATTATTGTAATAAACATATATGAATGCACAATTTATTAATAGTGTGTACATTTATTTTTAATAATATTATAATAAACACTAATCATAACAGATAATAATAAATTATTATTTAGTCAATTATTAAAAAATAAACTAAATTCCATTTGATTTATAAATAATAAATTATTATTTAGTTACCAGAAAAAATATATAATTATTTATAAATAATAAATCTCAAACTTTGTTTATTTAGTTAATCAAAATATAAGATTTTTGTGAACTTTGTTTATATATTTTATATTAACAATAATGAAATATATAATAAACATACTCAAAATAAAAATTATATTAATGGCTATGTTTATTATCAATTTATTTAAAAATTAATAATTTAAATAACTGAAGTTCCTATTATTTTATTTAAATTATTGGTTTTAATAATAATTTTAAATAATTTGTGTAATATGTAAATAATAAATAAAAACTAAATGAGAAGGCGCCAATTATAAATTATAATAATAAATATATATAGGAAGCATGATTTATTTATAGTTGGAATCTTATTCAATAAAGTTATGATAAACACTTATTATAATAAATGATAATAAACATATCTAATATTACATATTTATATTTGTTTAGATATCAAATATAGAAATTAATTATTTGGGAATTTGTATTAAATTTGTTTATTTATGAAAAAATTAAAAATAATTTTTTTTACACAAATTTTTTCATAATTTGACCCACCTGTCGCCCCCCGTTAATCCTTTACATTTTTATAGAAATCATAACTACCAAGCAAATTAACATTTTTCATTAACTTTTTTAAATTCTATAAGATTAAACATGTTTATAAATTTATAAAAAAATAATGATTATATCCCAAATAAAAATCGTAAAAAATGTAAAGGATTTTCCTTTACAAAAAAAGTTAATTAACTTTTTTTAAATTAAATAAGATTAAACATTTTCATAAATGTTTAAAAACAAAATTATGATTATAGCCTATTTTATAAATAATAAAATGTAAAGGATTTTGGAACATAGTTTATTTTACAAAAAAGTTAATTTAATTTTTTATAAAATTATATAAGATACACAAAGTTTATAATATTTATAAATTATTAATTATTATTTAGTTAACAAGAAAAAAAATTTTTATTTATAAATAATAAATTGAGAACTTTGTTTATTTAATTAGCTAAAACATATTTATTTATAAATAAGAACCAGTTTATTATCTTATAATTAGTGTTTATTATAATCTTATTGGACATAAACAAAGATACAACTATAAAACTATGCTTTCATATATGTTTATTATTATGAGTTATAATTATGGTCTTTCAATTATTAAATTATTTTTATTTATTGAATATGTTTATTATTATTTTTTTCTTTTACTGTTTATTATCAGTTTAATTAAGAATTAAAAACTAATAATTTAAATAACTAGGACTCATATTATTTTACTTAAAAAACTTCATTTTTTGGTTTTAATAATAATTTAAATAATTAAAGTTATTATTAAAACTAATAATTTATATAATATATAAATGCAATAATTATAAATTATAATAATAAACATATATAGGACGAACAATTTATTTATACTTTGTTTATTATTTTTAATAAGGTTATAATAAACACTATACATAACAAACAATAATAAATATATCCTAATAAATCATAAATTTAGTTATTTAGTTAATCAAATTATAAGAATTTTAGTAACTTTATTTATATTTTTTATATTGACAATAAACAGTAAATAAAATAAACTATATTAACAAATATCTAACTCAATAAATGAAGTTAATGAAGGTTTCTTATATTATTATTAGTCTAATTAAATAAATAGAATAAGGATATTTTTTATCAGAATATAAATATTTATATATGTTTGTTTAGATATCAAATATAGAAATTAATTATTATGATAACTTAGTTAACGTTGTTAATTTATAATAAAATAAAATATTTTCCAAAAATTTAAAATATTTTATTTTTACACAGATTTTTTATAATTTGACCCACCTGTCGCCCCCCGTTAATCCTTTACATTTTTATAGAAATCATGATTACCAAGCAAAATAACATTTTTCATTAACTTTTTTAAATTCTATAAGATTAAACATTTTTATAAATTTATAAAAAAAATAATGATTATATCCCAAATAAATATCATAAAAAATGTAAAGGATTTTCCTTTACAAAAAAAGTTAATTAACTTTTTTTAAATTAAATAAGATTAAACATTTTTATAAATGTTTAAAAACAAAATTATGCTTATAGCCGATTTTATAATAAATAAAATGTAAAGGATTTTGGAACGTAGTTTATTTTACAAAAAAGTTAATTTAATTTTTTATAAAATTATATAAGATAAACAAAGTTTATAATATTTATAAATAATAAATTATAATTTTAGTTAACTATAAAAACAATTATTATTTATAAATAATAAATTATAATTTTAGTTAACTATAAAAAATTTTAGATTTATAAATAATAAATAATAATTTTAGTTAATTATAAAATATATGTTTGATTTATAAATAATAACTTGAGAACTTTGTTTAGTTAGTTAACCAAACAAATTATAAATTTATAAATAGATATGTTTATTATTATTTATTCGGATTATCGTTTATTTATAACTTTATTGAAAATATTAATAATAATAAATATAGAACATATTTATTATCATATGTTATGATTAGTGTTTATTATAACTATATTGTAAATAAAAATAAAAATATAAATATATTGTTTTCAATATATTTTTATAATTTATAATTGGTGTCTTCTTATAAAAATATTTTTTATTTATTATTAATTTTCATAATAATTTTATTTTCAAAAAAAAGTTATAATAAATAGAACTTCAATTATTTATTTTTTAATTATTAATTTTAAAATAAAAATTGATAATAAACATATCCAATAATAACTTATATTTAAATATCAAAAATATATTTTAGATTTATAAATAATAAATTGATAACTTCGTTTATTTAGATTAGACATATTTATTATCATTTATTAAGATTTGTATTTAGTATAACCTTATTGTAAATAAAATAATTAATAAATTGTGCTTCCTATATATATTTATTAGTATAATTTATTATTATTGTCTTCTTATTTGATAATTAAATTATTTTTTATTTATTATTAGACCTGTTTATTTATTTAAAGGGTATATGTAGTATCGTCTGTTTCATTTGTTATTTAGTATTGCTTTATTTAAAAAATTTTTTAAATAATTTTTGTATAGTCATGTTTATTATCGTTAGTTATAATTAGTGTTTATTATAACCTTACTGAAAAAAACTATAAATAGTGCTTTCATATATATTTATTATTATAATTAGCGCAATGTTAATTATAAAATTAGTTTTTGTTTATTATTAATTTATGAGACTTTTTTTATTACACATATCATTAGTTTTAATAATGATTTTAATTATTTAAATTATTATTAAAACCAATAAAATAAAATAATAATTAACTTCGTTAATCAAATTATTTAAATTATTATTTTTTTAATTTTTAATATGTAATTTTTAAATAAACTGATAATAAACACATCCATTTATAAAAAATAAAATATTTTCCAAAATTAAAAATAATTTTTTTACACAAAGTTTTTATAATTTGTCCCACCTGTCGCCCCCCGTTAATCCTTTACATTTTTATAGAAATCATGATTAACACGCAAATTAACATTTTTCATTAACTTTTTTAAAATCTATAAGATTATACATTTGTATAAATTTATAAAAAAAATAATGATTATATCTCAATTAAAAATCATAAAAAATGTAAAGGATTTTCCTTTACAAAAAAAGTTAATTAACTTTTTTTAAATTAAATAAGATTAAACATTTTTATAAATATATAAAAACAAAATTATGATTACATCATATTTTATAAATAATAATATGTAAAGGATTTTTGTCTTTTAAAAAAGTTAATTTATTTTTTTTTTAATTATATAAAATAAATAAAGTTTATAATATTTATAAATAATAATTATAGTTAACTGGAAAAACATTTTTAATTTATAAATGAACATGTTTCTTTTACTGTTTATTATTAGTTTATTTAAAAATTTATAATTATTATTTATTGAAAATTAAAAACTAATAATTTAAATATATGTGTTACTATTATATTAGTTAAATTATTAAGTTTACTAATAATTTAAATAATTAAAGTTATTGTTAAACTAATAATAAATACAAAATAAATTAATAATTCAATAAGTATCCAATAATCATATCTATTATAATAAACATATATGAATACACAATTTATTAATAATTTGTACATTTATTTTTAATAAAATAATAAACACTACTTATAACAGAAGATAATAAATTATTATTTAATTAACAGAAAAAACATTTTGGATTTATAAATAATAAATTATGAACTTTATTTATTTAGTTAAATAAAATATAATATTTATGTCACCTTTGTTTATATATTTTATATTAACAATAATGAAATATATAATAAACATACCCAAAATAAAAATCATATTAATGGCTATGTTTATTATCAATTTATTTAAAAATTAATAATTTAAATAATTTAGGTTTCTATTATTTTATTTAAATTATTGGTTTTAATAATAATTTAAATAATTTGTGTAATATTTAAATAATAAACAATAAATAATTATTGCTATTTTCAGATAAATTATAAAAATTTCAAAAAAAATATAAAAATAATTTTTAAACCATAAATTAAAATATTTTATAATTTTTTTGAAATGTTTATAATTTATCTGAAAATGAGAATAAATAAGGCAATAATTATAAATTATAATAAATATATATATGAAGCATTATTTATTTATATTTTGAACTTTGTTTATTTTTGAGCTTGTTTATTATCAATTTATTTAAAAATTATAAAATAATAATTTAAATAATTAAAATTATTATTAAAACTAATTTACTAATTAAGATGACGCTAATTATAATAATATATATATATATGGAAGCACAATTTATTTATAGTTGGAACAGTGTTTTTTTTTCAATAAGATTATAATAAAGGGTATGTTTAGTATCATCAGTTAGGATTACTTATTAGTATTAACCTTATTGAAAAATAATAATAATAATTAATATAATGGGCATGTTTAGTATCATCTGTTTGGATTACTGTTTAGTATTAATCTTATTGAAAAATAATAATAACTAAAGCTTGCTTTATTAACTTCGTTTATTAATTATTATTATGTTTCAATAAGATTAATACTAAACAGTAATCCGAACAGATGATACTAAACATGCCCATAAAAAAAATATTTAAAAAATTAAAAAATATTTTTTTTAATTTTTTAAATAAAGTGATACTAAACAACAAATGAAACAGATGATACTAAACATACTCAAATAATAATCATAAATAACGATAATAAATATATCCAATAATTTAAATAATTTGGATAATAAACAAAGTTCCTTAAATTAATAATAAACAACACATAATTTAATAATTAAGACGCACTAATTATAAATTATAATAATAAACATGTGTAGAAAGCCAATTTATTTATATTATTATATTCAACAAGATTCTGATAAACACTATCATGATAAACAATAATAAACATATATAATATTACATATTTATATTTGTTTGTATATCAAATATAGAAATTAATTATTTGGTGTGATGTTTGTTTATTTATGAAAAAAATTAAAAATAATTTTTTTACACAAAGTTTTTATAATTTGTCCCACCTGTCGCCCCCCGTTAATCCTTTACATTTTTATAGAAATCATAATTAACACGCAAATTAACATTTTTCATTAACTTTTTTAAAATCTATAAGATTAAACATTTGTATAAATTTATAAAAAAAATAATGATTATAACCCAATTAAAAATCATAAAAAATGTAAAGGATTTTCCTTTACAAAAAAAGTTAATTAACTTTTTTTAAATTAAATAAGATTAAACATTTTTATAAATATATAAAAACAAAATCATGATTACATCCTATTTTATAAATAATAAATTGTAAAGGATTTTTGTTTTTTAAAAAAGTCACTTTAATTTTTTTAAAAATTATATAAGATAAACAAAAATCATAATATTTATAAATTATTATTTTTATTTAGTATTTTGTAACTGGAAAAATATTTTTTAATTTATAAATAATAAATTATAATTTTAGTTAATCATTAAAAAACATTTTATATTTATAAATAATAATTTTAATTAATTAGAAAAATATTTTTTAATTTATAAATAATAAATTATAATTTTAGTTAATCATTAAAAAACATTTTATATTTATAAATAATAATTTTAATTAATTAGAAAAATATTTTTTAATTTATAAATAATAAATAAAAAAACTTTGTTTATTTAGTTAACTAAAAAACAATTGTGGATTTATAAATAGACATGTGTATTATCATCTATTTAGATTATTATTTATTTACTCCGTATTAATAATATTATTGCTATTTTCAGATAAATTATAAAAATAATTTTTAAACTATAAATTAAAATATTTTGGAACGGAACATAGTTTAGTTTAATTTTTCTGAATTTTTTATAATTTATTTGATAACAAGAATAATATCTAACATAATTAAAATAAATAAACATTCCAATTGATTTCCGGCTAAATAATAATATTATTATTTATTATTATTGTTAGATAAATTATATAATTTTCAAAAAAAATAAAAAAAGTTCCAAAAATTAATTTTAAATCTTAAATTAAAATATTTTATAATTTTTCTAAAAATAGCAATAATATAGAACATATTTATTATCATATGTTATTAGTTTTTATTATAACTATATTGTAAATAAAAATATAAATATATTGTGTTTCTATATATATTTATTATTATAATTGATGCCTTTTTTATAAAAATATTTTTTTTGTTTACTATTAATTTTTATAATAACTTTAATTATTTAAATTTTAGTTTTTAATTTTTAATAAAGGGCATGTTTAGTATCATATGTTCGGATTACTGTTTAGTATTAATCTTATTGAAACATAATAATAATTAATGAACGAAGTTAATAAAGCAAGCTTTAGTTATTTTATTCTATTATAATTATTTTATATTGGGAACTTCGTTAACTTTGTTTATTAATTATTATTATTATTTTTCAATAAGGTTAATACTAAACATTAATCCAAACAGATGATACTAAACATGCCCAAATATAAAATCATTAATAAATTAGACTTTCTATATATATTTATTAATATAATTTATTATTAAAATTAATTTTTATATTACACAAATTATTAGTTTTAATAATAACTTTAATTATTTTAAATATTAATTTTAAAATAAACATGCCCAATTATAAATAAAAAATAATTTAATTATTAAATAAGAATACAATAATAATAACGTATACTAATAAATATATATGAAAACATAATTTATTAATTGTTTTATTTACAATAAGATTATAATAAATACTAATCCTAATAAATGATAATAAATATGTTTAATCTAAAATTATAATTTATTATTTATGAATCTAAATATTTTTCCAATAATCTAATATACTAATTTATTATAAATCTAAAATATATTTTTTGGTTAACTAAATAAACAACGTTATCAATTTATTATTTATAAAATTCAAAATATTTTTCATATGACTAGATAAATAAAATTCTAAATTTATTATTTATAAATTTAAAATAATTTTTTGGTATCTAAATAATAAATTATTATTGGATATGTTTATAATCAGTTTATTTTAAAATTAATAATTAAAAAATAAATGAAACACGTTTATTTTTATAACTTTGGGCATGTTTAGTATCATCTGTTTGGATTACTGTTTAGTATTAATCTTATTGAAAAATAATAATAACTAAAGTTTGCTTTGTTAATTTCGTTTATTAATTATTATTATGTTTCAATAAGATTAATACTAAACAGTAATCCGAACAGATGATACTAAACATGCCCATAAAAAAAATATTTAAAAAATTAAAAAATATTTTTTTTAATTTTTTAAATAAAGTGATACTAAACAACAAATGAAACATATGATACTAAACATACCTATATATAAATTTAGGAACTTTGTTTAATTATAATAAATTAAAAATAATTTAATGTACTCGTTGTTTCATATTAAGCTTTTACATTTTTATAGAAAATATGATTAATACATATATTAATATATATGTATGTATTTTTTCATAACTAGTTGATATACTAAATTTTAAAATAAAAAAACTTATAAGGTTTCCATAACTATATATGTATATATTTTTTAAAAATATTTATTTATCAATAATAGATAAATTTGTTTTTATATTTGGTTTATTTTCATTATTTATTTTACATTTTTTTTTATGCATAGTCAGAGATTTATTATTAGATCCAATAAAGTTTTTACATATATCACATTCTAAGGCATTAGTATTAATGAAAGAATATGTTTTTGATAATAAATTATTTAAATTAATTAATTCCATATCTTCAATATGTTGAATTATTTTTTTTAAACTGTCTTTTGTAAAATTAATTGCTATATCTCTTTTAGTTAAATAGGATTGATATTCTTTATTTATAATATCTAATGTTTCATTATTAATACTAATGTCATTAGATTTTGGATTTAATCTTAATTTTGAATAAAGATTATCAATAATATCAACTCCTAATTTAATTTTATCGGGTTCAAAATTAACATCATGAATATATAAACATAAATTATTAGTAGTTGTAATATCTATTTGATAATTATATTTATTACATATTCCACTTGATATAGATAACATTATTCCACATATATTTTGTTCATTTATATCTCTAATAAATTTATTAACTTCTTCTGTAGGAACATTTTTACTATAATTTTTTATTTCAAATAATATTGAAATATTATCTCTTTTCATAATAAAATCACCAGATTTAGATTTATCAGCCACTCTTTTAATTTCTGCTGATTTATAAATATTATTTAATAAAGATTCTATATAATTTTCACTAATTTTACCTTTTAAGGATGAATTATTATATTTATCTAAATGTTGATTTAATTTATTAACTATTTCTATATTTGAATTTTGATGGTTTAAAGTGTTTGATTTAATTTCATTAATATTATTATTAATATCATTATTTTTATTTAAAATTATATTTTGAATTCTTAATTCTGAATTATTAATATTACATATTAATGTTGATTCTAAATTTTTCAATAAATTATTATATTTTAATTCTATATTTTCTAATTGGTTTTCATTTTTTAATTCTTCTTTAAATAATCTCATTATATTCTCATATTGCTCAAAAAATGAAATATTATTTTTAGGTATAAATTCTTCTATTAATTTTAAATTTTCTTTTTCTATTTTATCTGTTATTCTTTTAAAATTTTCATTATCATTATTTAGTATAAATAATTTTATATTATCTATATTTTCGTTTTTAATATCATATAATTTTAATATTATATGTGATTTCATTATATCCATTTCTTTTTGTAGTTCTATTATTTGTTTAGTTTGATCTTTCATTAAAAAAATTAATTCTTTTGTTATTGTGTTAGTCATTTCTCCTGAAAAATTAGTTATAATATTTTCAAATATATCTATCATCATATCGTTGATATCTTCAAAGTCAAAATTTTTATATTTATTATAAAAATTTAAAGTTTTTTTTCTTTTAGTTGTTAAAATGTCCATTATTATATTATATAAATATATGTTTATATATATTATTTTAAATTAGTTATAGTTAATATTATAATTTTTAATACGTTATTATCGTATTAAAAATTATAATATTAGATTTATTTTATATTATTATTTTTTTAAAAATATAACTGGTATATAAAAAATGGAAATTATTAGCATATTTTCTAATAAATTTATTTATGTAAATTATTTATATAATATTATATTAAAACATAATAAAAAAAATGATAAAAAAAAATTAAAGATAATAAATTATATATATAATAATGATAATTTATGATAAGTATCACGGCTATATTAATTTATGTCCCATAGCATCTAAAATTGTTGATACTCCAATATTTCAAAGATTAAGATATATTAAACAGTTAGGTATGGTATATTTAGTTTTTCCAACTGCAACACATACACGATTTGAACATTCAATAGGTACTTATTATCTAGCTAATAAAATGATTACTAATATTAAAATTAAACATCCAGAATTAAATATTACTGATGAGATTATTATGTTAATTAGTATTGCTGGTTTATGCCATGATTTAGGTCATTTATTTTTTTCTCATTTATTTGATCATTATTTTGTTCCTAGTATTACTAATATTAATATAAATTTAACTCATGAAGAAAGATCTAAATATTTATTAATTCATATGGTTTCAAGGTATGATATTAATTTAAATATTGATCAGTTAATTGTTATTACAGATTTAATATATCCTCAACAATCCAATTATTTAAATTGGAATAATAAATACAAAATAGGTAAATGGATATTTCAAATTATTTCAAATCCAATTAATTCTATAGATGTTGATAAATTTGATTATCTTATAAGAGATACAGATATGTTAGGATTAAAATTTGCATTTGATTATGAAAGAATAATGAATGATATTATAATTATAGATGATAATATATGTTATTCTTTACATAATAGTAATGATATTTATTATATGTTTTTTGTTCGTTATAGATTACATAGACATATTTATAATCATAAAACAGTAAAAGCAATAGAAATATTAATTATAAAAATATTATTTGAATTAGAAGAAAAACTAAAGATTTCTAATTATTTGTTAGATGTAGATAAAATGATACAATTAATAGATCCATTTATATTATTTAATAATTCGTTAATTATAAATGATATTTATAAAAGAAATATTCCTAAAATGGTTTATGAAAAGATATCATTAATTCCATATAATTATGATGAAAATATATTAAAACAAAATTTTAATAATGAGTCTTATCAAATTATAAAATTTGAAGTAGGATATATTAGTAATAAAAATAATCCATTAAATAATATAATATTTTATGATTCTAAAAATAGAAAAATAATAAAAACTAATAATTTTCAATATTTTTCATTATTAATTAATGAAAATCATATTGAATATTTTTATAGAATTTATTGTACTGACTTATCTTTATTAGATAAATTTAAAACTTTTTTTAATACTTAAAATTATTGCTTTTTTTAGATAAATTAAACTGTGTTCCAAATATTATAACATAATATTATTTATTATATTTTAAGTTAAATTAACATCTTTCCTTTCATTATAAATTTTGTCAACTTTTGAAATAAATATTATTTCATCTATATTTACTAAATTTAATTTATTATCACAACAGTAAATTTGGTTTTTAATTTTTCTTTTATTGGACACGTTTATTATCGTCTGTTTATTATCAGTTTATTTAAAAATTAAAAACTAATAATTTAAATAATTGGGATTCTTATTATTTTAATTATTAGTTTTAATAATAATTAAAATAATTTGGATAATAAACGAAGTTAACAAAGTTTTTCATAAATTAATAATAAACAAAAAAGAATTTAATAATTAAGCTGACACAAATTATAAATTATAATAATAAACATATATAGAGTCATATTATTTATAGGACCTTCGTTTATTATTTTCAATAAAGTTATAATAAACGTATCCAATGAAAAAAATAAATTAATATACAGAATTCTATATCAATACTATACAAATGCCATCAAAAATTATTTTAGTATGATAAAATCCAAATTAAGAAAAAAGGATCGTTTTATTTATGATGAACTTAAAAGTAATATTAAGATGTATTATTGCTATTTTTAGATAAAATATTTTAATTTAAGATTTAAAATTAATTTTGGAACGTAGTTTAGTTTATTTTTTCTTAATTTTTTGGAACACAGTTTATTTTATCTAAAAATAATAATAAATAATGTATTAATAGAAAAATACCAAAATATAATAAAATGAGTTTTAGAACAGAAAAGTTTATAAAAAAGAAACCTTCAAAAAGAATTAAAAAAAGTTATTTATAAATTTTTGTTTTACATGTGCAAACAAATTATAATTATTATTTATTTTTAAAATAAATGAAATTATTAAAATTTCTATAATATTATAAAATATATATGGGAACTTTAGTTATATTTTTTCTAATAAGTGTGGATTAGTATTTTGTAATAAATTAATAAGTTGAATTTTATTTAACTTACTATAACATGATAAATTATGTTCTTTACATAAATTTTTAAGTTGTATAAGTGTAAATTTAGATTTTTCTATTATAATGTTATCTTTTTTTGATTCTTTTTTTGATTCTTTTTTTGATTCTGTTGTTGTTTCTTCTTGTGGTTCTTCTTGTGGTTCTTCTTGTGATTCTAAAACAGAATCATAATTAAATGTTGTAATTTTTAAATTAAAATATTTTTCATATTCATATTTAATCATTGAATTTAATAATGAGTGTCTATTAATATTTTTATTAATAACATTATTTAAATTTTCTAATGATGATATTATAGTTACTTTTTTTTTAGCTCTAGTAATAGCCGTATATAATAATTTATTATTTGTCATTCTAGAGTGAGATAATAATATTAATACATTATTATATTCTTGTCCTTGTGTTTTATGAATAGATGCCATAAAACCAGGTTGTAAATCATTAATTGGATTATCTTTATTATCTGTAATATTACAGATATGAGTATAATGTTCGTTATCATTAGTTATATATTCAATTTGTAATTTAAATTTATAAGTATAATATGTATTTTCATTAATTTTAATTTTAATATGCGTTATTGTTTCATTTTTAATATTAATCTCATTAAAAATATCAATTATACAACCGGACATACCATTATATATTCCTTCAGGATTATTATTTTTAGTATGAATAATTTTATCATTAATCCTAAAAATATTATTATTATATGTTATTTCTTTTTTACTTGATTCAATAGGATTAACAATATCGCGTATAATATCGGTATACGTAGTTATATCACGATTAATAGGAGATATAATAATATCATAATTATTACACTCTGTTTTTATAATATTGTCAATATCATTACTATTTTTAGGTGTAATTAAGTTAAATTCATTAATAGAATTTAATAATATATTTTCATTAATTGTTTCTTTATTTAATATTTTATTTATAATATTTAATAAATGTTTTTTATCTTTATAACGGTATGGGGTTAATAATTCACATGATACTAATACAGATGAATTTATAATATCATATATAATATTTCCTGATCCTATACTTGGTAATTGTCTATAATCTCCTAAAAACACAATAGTTTTATGTATTTCTTTTACATTATTTAAAAACTCTGATAATGTATTAATATCAATCATTGAAGTCTCATCAATAATCATAATATTATAATATTGTTTCAATTTATTTTTAAAATTTTCTGAAACGTTATAATTGAATCCGGCAATAGTATTATAAACATATTTATTTTGATCATCTATATCATTCATTATATCTTTTATTCTTTGTCTTGCTTTTGCGGTTGGTGTTAAAAAGTAAACATTTACAGGCCTAATTTTATGTTCCATTTCTTCAATACTTTTAATTAATCCTTTTAATAAAGAACTTTTTCCTGTTCCTGCTTGACCATGTATTATTGAAATTTTATTTGTAAAAAAATTAATTATTCCGCGTTTTTGTTCTGTATCTAAGGTTTCATTTGATTTATTATCAGAATAACTATTAAGAAAATATTCTAGTTCTCTTAAAGATTTTTTAGCTTGTATTAATGGTAATGTTTTATTATTATATTGTATACTAATTAATTGTTGAGCTATAAATAATTCAGCTTTATATAATTTATATAAACATAATTTAGATTCTTCAATTTGTATTATATATTTTTTTTTTATCATATTATCAATAATATTTAAAAATTTATCATTTGTTAAATCACTTATATTAATTTCATCAGAATATTTAGATAATTCATTTAACCAAATATTATAATCATCATATATAATATAAGTATTATCATTTTTAAGAAATATATTAATAATAATTAATATAGTTATATCTTCAACAGATTTTTTTAATCCTTTTGCAATGTTTATTATTGTGGTGTATCCAAAACCTTTTTTATCATACAATGATACTAATTGATCAATACTCAATTCAGTTATATTTTCACCAAACTCATATAAAATTAATAATTGTTTATTTGTTAATCTTGTAATATTGTGATAACTCAGAATTTCTTTAAATGGTTTAAGTAATATATATATATAATCTTTATTTATAATATAATCATATAATATTTTCAATCTGTTAGTATAATTTTCAGTTTCTTTAATTTTATATATATATAATATATAATCTTTCCAAAAGTTTTTACCAAATTTTATAAATTCTAATTCTTTCAATATTTTATTATCTCCATTGTATATTTTTAATATACGATGTTTTTGATCATGTTCTTTCATTGGTAATAAGAATTGTTCATTTCTAAAATATTTTTTATTATTATCAATATGTATATTACATTTTATTATATCTTTTATTTCAGGAATAGAGTTAACTTTACCTGCTAGTTTATCATTATCTATTTTAATAACTACAAAAAAATTATTTTCATATTCTTTTTTTTTAGATAATTCTTCTTTTTTTTGTAGTTCAGTAGAATATATTATCTCATGAATTATATATTCATTCATTATAATTAATAATAATAATTATTCTTTAATTATAGACGTGTTAATTATTATTAAAAATTAAAAAAACTCTATATGATATTAATTTTTAAGTTTATTTATTCTTTTTAATTCATTTAATGCTATAACTCTAGCTTCCTTATAATTTATTATAGGGGTATAATATATTTTTAAAGATTCCCAATTATGTATTTTAGTAGGTTCAATATTTTCTAATTCTGGAATATATTTTTTAATATAAATACATTGTTTATCAAATTTATAACTTTGGATTTGAGGAGAAAATATTCTAAATATTTGATTAGGATCTATACCATGACATCCCCACCCCCAGCCAGCAGCATTTTGTATAACATCATAATCAACTAATTTTTGTGCAAAATATTTTTCTCCCCATTGCCATGGTATCAATAATAATTTACATAAAATTGAAGAACAAATCATTCTTAAACGATTATGCATATATCCTGTTTTATTTAATTGTCTCATGCCTGCATCACATAAAGGTATTCCAGTTGTTCCTTGACACCATTTTTCAAATATTTCTTCATTATAATCCCATTTTATATAATTAAATTTACTTTTAAAAGGTTGATTAGTATCACCAATCTGACCACCTAACATATGTGGATTATTATAAAATAAATTATAATAAAAATCGCGCCAATATAATTGGTTAATTAATCCTTTCACCTCATATTTATCAAATAGATTAGTTAATTTTGTTAAATCTTTTATAGATAATATATCAGATTTATCTGTAAAATCTTTTAATTCGTCAGAAGATTTTATAATAGACCAATAAACTTCTCTAATTGATATATTGCCAAAATGATTATATGCACTTAAAAAAGTTGTATCATAATTTAAATAGTCTCTTTGATTGCTATAGTCTATATATTTTGATTTTTTAATATTATTTAATATTTTTAGTCCATAACTTCTTCCACCTTTAACATGTATTTCTGAATTATTATAATCTGTTATTGTTGTAATATCATCTACATAATATTTATTTTTTTCTAATTGTTTATTTTTAGTAAATTTAAATTTTTTAAATTTATTAGGTTTTCTAACATTTAAATTCTTTTGACAAAAATTATTAAAAGGTGTAAAAATGCTATATGGTGTTCCATCTTTTTTTAATGTTTGGCCATCTAGTATATTATTTAATAAATGATCTTCATATATAATAAATTTAATATTATTATCTTTACATAATTGTTCTATTTGTTCTTGTCTTCTTACTGCATAAGGTGAATAATCAAAATTAGTACCAATACTATTAATATTATCAAAACTATTTAAAACATTCATTAAATTATCATTATGAAAAAAATATAATTTACCATTGTATTTTTTTATTTCGTCTGATAATTCTTGTAATGATTCAATCATAAATTGTATAGAATTCTGAGAAGCATATAGATTTTTTTTTAAATTAATTTGTTCTGTAAAAACAAAAATAGGAATAACAGATTCATATTCTAATAGTTGATTAATTAATGTTGTATTATCAAATAATCTTAAACTTTTATTAAATAAAAATATATTCATTATACAATAATAATATATTATAATTTTATAATAAAGTATTATTTTTTATAGTTAATTATATAATTTTTTATTATAATAACATTTTTTATATTTAATACAATATCAAACTTTAGACATTCTAATAGTTTCTTTTAATTCCATATTTAGTGTATTCAAATATTATTTATGTGTAGTATCCTTTATATTATAATAATTAATATTATTTTATAATAAAAAATTATATTTTAAATAATTAAAGTTATTATTAAAACTAATAATTTGTGTAATATGAAAATTAAACAAAAGCACAATTTATTAATTTTATTTATTTCATAATAAATAATAAACAAAAAATAATTTAATAAAGTGTTATACGTATAATTAACATTTTGATTATTTTAACAACTTCTAAAATGTTATCAATTAATTCATTATTTTTAAAAATACTATTAAATAATATTTTTTCTTAATTTGTAGAAGGTTTTTATAACTATTTATAATCTATATATTGTTTAGGTATTATATCTTAAATAAAATTAATATAAATTTAATAATAAAAAATAAAATAAGAATATTTACATTTTAAAATAATAAAAATATATATTAACTATTATTATAACAGACCCTTTGTTTTTTTACTATTATACCAATAAAATGCATAAATACCACCGCCAATTAAACCAATTACAACAAATAATATAATAAGTCCGACTATTATCCATACAACACTTGGTCTAGTATCTCCACTTTGTTTAGGTTCATTATTAGTTTTAATATCTGTAGATATATTATTAGAGTTATCCGTTAGAATATTGTTTTTTAATAAACAATTATTTGTTATATCTGCTACATTACTCTGAATAAGTTCATTAGACATACCACAATAGTCTGCTTTATTGAGTTGATTAAGATCAATTCTTTGACTACAACAATTTAACCCATTTATATATGAGGCAGCGTTAATAGTATTTTTCACATCATTACAAGTTGATCCTGATACGGTATTATTATTTCCCACTCCTTTAGCATCTTGAAGTGCTTTAACTAAAGCTTGAGTTTGAGTGTCTGAAGATATTTTTGATAATTCATTTATAAAATTAATTATCTGACAATCATTTTTTAATATTGCATCATTTGTTTGCTTTATTTTGTTAATTGCTTGTCCTGATCCTGGCATTATTTTTTCTATACACTTTAGTTTTATTTCATCATTACTTATAGAGCTACATATATCGCCCCTTATTTTTAAACATGTAGTTTCATCATAAAGATTAGTTTGTTTTAATTCTGTTAGATTATTACAAATATTACTTGAATCGGTACTTGTTACAGTATTTAGAACTGTTTGAACGTTATTTATAAAAGTTTGTTTTTGTTCATTAGTACTTTTAGATTTACTAGTTAAATTGTTTACTAAGGCACCCAATGGCATCGCCATACTTAGGCTACCTAGGACCATATCTTTAACTACATCTTTAGCATGTTTTTTAACATCTGCATCTGTTCTTAGACGTTCTATTTCTAAGCATGCAGTTTTTGCAGTATCAGTATCTGTTTTTACGGGTTGTTGTATTTCTTTTTTTAATGCTACGCATGCAGGAAAAGTAGAATCATTAATATTATTTGTTGGGGTAGTTGTTGGAATAGGCGTAGTTGTTGAAACAGGCGTAGTTGTTGGACTATTAGTTGTACTCATAATATAATATATATATATATATATATATATTATATTATTTATTAATATATTATTAGACTGATAAAAAATTAGGCTTATTTATTTTATTATAAATTAGGGTTCTTATCCAATTGATAATTTATGGAAATATATAAATTATTATAATTATGAAATCAAAAATAAGTAATATTTATAATAAAATTATTATGTCTAGTTATATCATATATATATGGGAACTTTGTTTATATCCCGGCCATATATAAAATCAAAAGGATGGCCTAATAAATATGTATATGATTTTTATGTAAATCACATATATAACATTACACTTACAGGTTTATCATGGACCAGCTTAAGTGAATTAGTAAATATTATTGCTATTTTTAGAAAAATTATAAAAATTTCAGAAAAATTACACTACGTTCCAAAATAATTTTTTAAACCATAATTTAAAATATTATGGGAACTTCGTTAACTTATTTTATTTTTTAAAAATTTTTATAATTTCTATAGGGATGCAATAATTAAAAATTTATAAATTTTTATAATTTCTCTGAAAATAACAATAAATAAGAAGGCAATAATCATAACTTATAATAATAAATATATATGAAAACACTATTTATTTAGTGTTATTTTAGGTAAGATTATAATAAACAGAACCTATATAAAAATTAAATATAATAATCTAGATTTATATTTTATAATATAATAACTAATTTTTCCTGTCTTTATATATATATATATATTATGAGTTCAATAACTACGCCTATCCCAACAAATAGAACTGTTAATGTGATACCATGTGAAGCATTAAAAACATTAATACAACAACCGCTAAAGACACCCACAGATAATGGACAATCTGCATGTCTAGAAATAGAAAACATTAGAAACGATGCAGAAGTTAAAAAACATGCTAACAGTGTAATAGAAGGTATTAAAGATGGCCTAGATACTATTATTCCAGTAACACAACTTGCAAATGCAATAATGGGTAATAAATCTAGTAGTGATGAAAAAACCTCTTTTATAAATAAGATTCAAACAGTGTTAAATACTATAACAAATACAAAGTCAACAAATATTTGTGATAATTCAATAGAATTAACACAGACTAATTATATTGATTTAAATAGCTGTTTTAAACTACAGGCTGATTACGCTACTGATGCGTGTTCATATTTACCGGATGATGAATCAAGAATAAATTGTTTTACAAACTTAATAACACCTAAAAAAGGAAAAGTAAAAAAAACTATAACACAAATAAACAATGCAACATTACAAAATGAATGTCATATAAATAATTTTATTAATGATTTATCAAAAATATCTTCAGACATTCAAACACAAGCTTTAGTTACAGTACTTCAAGATGCTAAAGATGCTAAAGATACTAAAGATATAGACAATACAAATACCAAATCAAGAATTTCTTGTAATAATGTTAAAAATACTATTAATTCTGCTTCATATATAAATGGATTAAATTGTTGTAGTCAAGGAATTAATCTTAAACAACTCAATCAAGCTATCTATTGCGGTATGTCTAGTGAACTTATTCAAAGTAATATAGGTAAAATAATGAATACTTGTTTACTAGAGAATGGAATCACAACAGAAAATGCTAATAATACTAATTCTCCAACTATAACACCAACTATAATACCCACTATAATACCAACTATAACACCAACTATAACACCAACTATAACACCAACTATAACACCTAAACCTAATATATTAATACAATTAAAAAATCTAATTTTATTATATCCAATAATAACTGTAATATTATTTTTATGCGGGGGGGTATTTATTATTATATTAATATATATTATATGTAATATATAAAAACTAATTATGTAGAATTGCATTTATCCAATTTATTATTACAAATCTTAATTTATTAATAATAATATAAAAATATTATGTTTTGATAATTTGATTATTAGTTAAGTATCCTCAAATATTACTATCATAAAATTAATATTTTATTGTTATTTTCAGGAAAAATATAAAAATTTCAGAAAAATTATAAAATAATTTTTAAATCTTAAATTATAGAATCCTCATAAATTTCAAAATATATAAAATACGTTCTCAAATATTTTAATTTATGGTTTAGAAAAATTATTTTATAATTTTTCTAAAATTTTTATAATTTCTCTGAAAATAGTAATGATAGATTTTTTATTATTTTTAAAATTATGATTTATTTGAGTTTCCATAATTTTTGCATCATGAATTGACATTTATATAATGTGGTATGCCGTTTTTATCTATAATAATACTTATTTTAATTGATTTTTTATTTTTTAATTTATTATTGATTTTTGAATATTCAAAATCAATTTTACCAGAAAAATTATGAAATGCCTTAAAATATTTAATAAATAAATTATTGTTATTTTCAGAAAAATTATAAAAATTTCAGAAAAATTAAACTAAACTACGTTCCGTTCCAAAATAATTTGTAAATCTTAAATTATTGCATCATCAAAGAAATTATACATATTTAAAAAAAAAATAACATAAACTACGTAGTTTAGTTTAATTTTTCTGAAATTTTTATAATTTCTCTCAAAATAACAATAATTTATTTATTAAATATTTTAAGGCTATATTAGTAGAGTCTATAAAAAAATTATTAGATTTGGATCTTTGATTATTTACATTTATATTGTTTTAGTAAAGCTTCTAATGTTATATGCTTTTTCAAAAACACTTAATAATATCTATTTATTGAATTCCATTATTTTTTTCTTACTAAATCCAAATTAATATTTACTAGTTGAGCCGGTTCATAATAAACCTGTAAGTGTAATGTTATATATGTGGTTTAAATAAAAAATCATATTAATATTTATTAGGGCGTCCTTTTGATTTTATATATGGATATGGATATAAACGAAGTTCCCATATATATATATATGATATATTCAGACATAATAATTTTATTATAAATATTATTTTTGATTTCATAATTATAATAATTTATATATTTGGGAACTTAGTGTATTTTATAAATAAACGAAGTTCCATAAATTATTAATTGGATAAGAACACTAAATTATAATAAAATGAATAAGTCTAATTATATTTTGTGTGTTTCATTTAAATAAACCGTATTTACTTAAACTTAAGCAAACTTTATTATTATTTTATATTATTTTTTATTATTAGTCTAATAAAGAATTAGGCTTATTTATTTTATTATAAAATTATAATATTATTTCATTTATACAAAATACATTTATAAAATAAACAACATAAATTTCCCGCTGAATAAATGAAGTTTTCATATATTGTTATTATTATTTAAATTAAACAATATCCTATTCAATTTATAATAAACTAATAATTTTATTTAATTCATAAAAATAAATCTTTGTTTGTTTATAAAATAAATAAACTTAAGTTCTAAAAATTTCTATAAATATTTTTTTATAAATTATAAAAGATTTGATTTTATAATAAATTAAATAAGGATAATTTTTATCAGAATATATATTAATTATTATTAATATTTTCAATAATGTTATAATAAACACTAATCCAAATATATTATAATAAATATATCCTATATTGTAATATATATTAATATAATAATAGCACCCCCTCCAAATAAAACTAATATTAATATTAATGTTATTATTGGATATAATAAAATTATATTTTTTAATTGTGTTAATATAGATTTAGGTTCAATAGTTGGTGTACTGGTTGGTGTACTAGTTGGTATACTAGTTGGTGTACTAGTTGGTGTACTAGTTGGTGTACTAGTTGGTGTACTAGTTGGTGTACTAGTTGGTGTACTGGTTGGTGTACTGGTTGGTGTACTGGTTGGTGTACTAGTTGGTGTACTGGTTGGTGTACTGGTTGGTGTACTGGTTGGTGTACTGGTTGGTGTACTGGTTGGAGTGTTTATAGTATTAGTAATAATACATTTTGATATAATATCTGCATTATTAATTTGACTTATATCTTCATGACTACAACCCTCCAATATATTCCCTTGTAAAAGAGATTGAGAATTGATACATTTATTAATATTATCTAGGACTGTTTCATTTTGTATAGTATTACAATCTAAATTTTCATTAGAATTAATTAAATTTAATCCTATATTAAAATTTCTATTACTTACTAATTGTTTATCATTTAATAATGATGTAATATAGCATGATGATGATGCTTTAGCGTTATTTGTTTGAGTAATAGTAGATGACATTTTAAATCTAGCACATTTATTAATTAATTTTTCATCTGTTGACAGTTTAGAACAGTTTAATTTTAATTCATTTATACAATCAGTATTATCATAATAATTAAAAGCAACTTGTGTAATAGCTCCTCCGCAATTATTTTTTATATTATCAATATTAGATGAATAATTAATATTATTATCTTTCAAATATTTTTTTAATTTAGTAGAATCATTAGTTTGTATTAATGAATTTATAGCGGCCATATTATCTTTAATATTATTACAAGACGACATATAATTAATATAGATTTTTTCTAATATTTAATTTTAATTTATAATTATATTTTATTAATAATATAAGATATAGTAGTATTATTTTAATTACACCATGTTTATTATTATTATTACTTTATTAAAAAAACATATTAATAAAATATAGAATAGAAATAATCTATATTATTTATTATTAGTAGTTTGAATAAAATGTTAATAAATATTAATCCAAAATATATTAATTTTTATAAAAAAATAAAAATTTTAACTATTAGAATATATTTATTTTTATACATAGATATATTTATTTTATTCCAATATATTATAGATACTAATAAAAATCTGTTTATTTATAGGAAGTAATATATTATAAAAATATAATATTTATTAATAAATTTAAATCAATTATGAAAAAATATATGAAACTATCAATATTATATTTAATTTGATTCTTATTTATTGCTATTTTCAGAGAAATTATAAAAATTTCAGAAAAATTAAATTAAACTATGTTCCGTTCCAAAATATTTATTTATAAATAAACAAAGTTAACAAAGTTCCCATTATATTATTAATGACATATAAACGTAGTTATATTATAAATCTGTGAATATTCCATTATTCTAATAAAATGCCTATAAAAATATAAACAAAGTTCCCAATATATTTAAATATAAATGAAGTTCCCAATATAACATATAAAAAAATTAATAATAAAATTTTTCCACGTGATTATAATATTATAAATGAAGATCAATATTTGCTAACAATATTGATGTTAATTATTTAAATTACATATTTATCGATGAATCTTTTTTTTGTGTTAATGATTACGCGCGTTATGGTTATTCAAAAAAAGGTGAAATTATAACAAAAAATTATAAACATAAATATTTACGTGAAAAGAAAACATTATTATCTGCTATAAATAAAGATAATTTTATTTCAAATAAAATTATTAATGGTTCTGTTAAACGTGATATTTATTTATTATTTTTTGAAGAGAACTTAGAAATATTTAAATATAGAACTATATTACAGGATAATGTAAGAATATATTCTTCAAAACTTTTAAAAGACTAAAGCTTTGCTTCCTGTAAGAATAATCATATTTACTTAAAATATTTACCTCCGTATACACGCCTCAATTTAATCCCATTGAGTTAGTTTTTTCTGAAATGAAAACACTTTAGAAAATTAAAACATAAACGAAGTTCCCAATATTATAGAAGATATAAACAAAACTATGCTTCCCAATAATTTTATTAGCTATGTGAATTATTCATTAAATATGAACTACATTTATTAATAATTATATCCAATAGCATATATACAAATATAGTGCGTTTGGGAAAAAAATAAAATGTTTTACATTTAGGATGTTTAAAAATGTATAAATGTTATTTTAAAAAAAATTAGTAATTTATTAAATTAAGATACAGGTATTAATTATTTATTTCTGAAGTATCTATAATTTTTAAAATAAATAATTAATATTATTATGGGAACTTTGTTAACTTCGTTTATTCTATAAGATACTACATAAATAAACAAAGTTCCACATGTGTATAGTGTAATTAAAATATTCTATAAATGAAGTTAATGAAGTTCCCAATTTTTCTAAAATATTTTATAATTTCTCTGAAATTTTTATAATTTATCTGAAAATAGTAATAATTTATTAATATAATTTTGAAAATATTATATTTAATAATTGCCTTCTTATTTAATTAATAATTTACATATTACACAAATTATTAGTTTTAATAATAACTTTGATTATTTAAATTATTATTAAAATTAATAATTAAAATAATAGGTACCTAGGATATTTAAATTATTAGTTTTTAATTTTAATAAAGTGATAATAATCAGGACCTATTAATATTTTTATTATATTGCTATTTTCAAATAAATTATAAAAATTTCAGAAAAATTAAATTCCAAAATATTTTTTAAATCTTAAATTATTGCTATTTTTATAATTTTTTTGAAATTGTAATTATTGTTATATTTAGAGAAATTATAAAGAATTTAGAAAAATTATAAAATTATTTTTTAAAAATTATTATTTTATTAAAAATGTAGTTTATTTATAATAAGATTTACTTATATTAAGATTTTATAAAAAAAAATTATATTTGATTATTATCTGTCATTGATTTAGTTTTTTTACTATTATAATATACTACTATCCCCCCAACTATTATTAATAATACGAACCCTAATACTCCTAATATTATCTTCCATAAATTCTTATTTGCTTGGGGTGGTGATGTTGTTGCTTGGGGTGGTTGTGTTGTTGCTTGGGGTGGTGATGTTGTTGCTTGTGGTGGTTGTGTCGTTGCTTGGGGTGGTGGTGTTGTTACTTGAGGTGGTGGTGTTGTTACTTGAGGTGGTGGTGTTGTTACTTGAGGTGGAGGTGTTGTTACTTGGGGTGGTGGTGTTGTTACTTGAGGTGGAGGTGTTGTTACTTGGGGTGGTGGTGTTGTTACTTGAGGTGGAGTGGTTGT
>Ga0214923_10002286_pt1 | contig 25709 bp, 21 predicted proteins | sample LL1510_MetaG_FD_177993 | JGI IMG/M metagenome (GOLD analysis project Ga0214923, IMG submission 177993) | Freshwater microbial communities from Lake Lanier, Atlanta, Georgia, United States - LL-1510 | ecosystem: Environmental > Aquatic > Freshwater > Lake | place: USA: Georgia | collected...
GTAGCTTTGAGATGCTCTCCACTCCTCTCGTAGTTTGACAGGGCAAGAGCCAGATTGTCGAGTAACCCATTGGAGGGCTACATCCAAGTAAACTCCTGCTCCACAGTATGCGGAAAGACTCCTCCCCAAATCACCGCGAACTAACCTAAAACTGCTAAAGTCATCTCTGCTCTCGTTACCCAAGACAGTTTTGAACATCCAGTGCGCGACAGAGCTCGTGACATTTCTGATGAACGAGTGAGGAGGTTTATTAATCGATTTTCCATAGACAAGCTGGAGATCTTTTTCCATTGCAGTATTTAATAGGGATTGAATGTCCGCAGGCGAATGGAGTCCATCTTCGTCGATTGTTGCAATCCAATCTCCTCGAGACCTTGCAACTCCAGCGAGAGTCGCAGCATGTTGTCCAAAGTTTCTAGAGAGCCAAATATTTTTAACTAAGGGATTTTTTTCGGCTAAATGTTTCATGGTTTCAGCAGAGTTGTCTTGAGCGCCATCCCAAACTAGTAAAATTTCAGCTATTTCAAGAGGATTATTTTTAGAGCCATCTCGATTTGAGTTAATGCTGCATATTTCTTCAACTAATTTTTTGAGTGTTTTTTCACCACGGAATACTGGAATAACTACAGAAACGGTCTGAGGTTTAAATAATAGGGTTGAGTCCAAATGAAATGGCTCTTGTCTGTTTGTCGCAGCTGTTAATTTAAGTGGATTCATAGCCAAAGGGTAGAGTCTTAATGATAACTTTAAATCAGTAGAGTCTCAACCCGGTAGGAGAGATTGAAAAAATTAGCAGAGATTAACGCGCTGTGTGTTTTGAATTGAGTCCTCTATCTTTGCGCGAATATATCCAAAGTCATCTGAGTTGTTCTTGAAATCTAGACTATCCGCATTGACGACCAGTACTTTACCTAGCTCATATTCCCCAATCCAGTCTTCATAGCAACGTTCCAACAATTGAAGATAATCAATCGGTATGTTTTGTTCAAAGGTTCTACCACGCTCCTTAATTCGTTGTTTTAGGCAGGATACGGAGCGTTTTACGTAAACCACCAAATCGGGCGGTGTCAAAAACTGTGTCATGGTTGAATAGAGCTCAAAGTAGTTCTCGTAATCTCTGTCATCCATTTGTCCGCCCTCTTTGAGAGCTCGAGCGAATATATGGGCATCTTCATAAATCGATCTGTCTTGAATGGCTGAGATGGTTGATTTAGAGATTGTTTGGTGGGCTTGGAACCGTTTTGACAAAAAGAAAACCTGAAGTTGCAGAGACCACCTGTTCATGTCGCCGTAAAAGTCAGAAAGGTAAGGGTTGTTGGCTACAACCTCAAAATGTGGCTCCCAAGAGTAATGTTCAGAGAGCATGCGCGTCAGGGTTGTTTTTCCCGAGCCGATATTTCCTGCCACAGCGATAAACTTTTTTGATGTCATAATAGAATAAAATTTTTTTATCTAAATGCAGACAGGAGGTCAAAGATTTTAGAAAAAAGTTTTTATTGAAAAGTTTTGTCAAACATTAATTTTCAAGTAGAAGCGAATAAATTTTGATGGTACCAATAATGCTCTATGGCATTGAAGATTCAAGAGATTAAAGAAAAAGGTTTTGAGAAGGTTTTATTTGCTGAGGATTCGCAATCGGGTTTGTCAGCTATCATTGCAATTCATAATACAAATTTAGGACCCGCTTGTGGCGGAATAAGAATGTTGCCCTATGCGTCGACAAATGAGGCCCTAAATGATGTTTTAAGGCTTGCCAAAGGAATGTCATATAAATCAGCTCTTGCTGGAATTAATTTTGGCGGTGGAAAGAGTGTCATTATCGGCAATCCTGCTGAGAAGTCGCCCCCCCTTTTCCATGCTTTTGGTGATTTTCTAGACACTTTCAAAGGAAAGTATATTGCAGCCAAGGACATGAACATAGACAGCTCGGATTTGGCACTCGTCAAACAGAAATGTCGGCATGTTTTAGGTGTTGAGGGCGAACCCGGTACAAGTGGTGACCCCTCTCCAGTAACTGCTCTAGGTGTGTTTCGAGCTTTGGAAGCAACGGTTGAGTTCCTAACTGGGTCTAGAAAAGTTAATGGTCTTAAAGTGGCTGTTCAGGGTATCGGTCATGTGGGTTATTCGCTCGCTGAATATGTTAAAAAATCTGGTGGAGAGCTTTGGGTCACTGATACCAACATGAAAACCGTTGAAAAAGCACAAAAGGAATTAGGTGCCAGGTTTGTTCCATTGGAGGAAATTTACGACCTTGACTGCGACATTTTTGCCCCCTGTGCTCGGGGGGCCGTTTTGAATGAGAGTACAATTCCAAGATTAAAGTTTAAAGCTGTTGTTGGAGCTGCAAACAATCAATTAGCGACCCCTCAGGATGGAATCAGGCTTCACGAACGGAAAATTTTATATGCGCCAGATTATGCGGTAAACTCCGGGGGTATCATAAATATTTTTATTGAATCTAAAGGATATGATCGTAATCAAGCCTTGAGTAAGACCGATGAAATTTATCGGACGATGAGAGAGGTTTTCGACAGATCCAAAAAGACTGGAAGGCCTACTTTTGAAGTTGCCGACCAACTTGCTGAAGAACGTCTATATGGAAAAAAATGAACGGAAGGAAAAGGGACATCCCTTTGGAGTTCATCGGGTTCTGGATGAACTGATAGTATTGCCTCAAGCTGCCGAAAAAATAGATAACTCTCTACCCATTTACCCGAATGAAATTCTTTTATCTGTCGAAAAATTAAATATAGATGCTGCAAGCTTTGTACAGATGGAAAAAGAAACTGGTGGAGATATAAAAAAAATTGGGGAATTGGTTCTGCAAAGCTGTGAAACGAGAGGAAAAAAACACAATCGAGTGACTGGAAGCGGTGGAATGTTGATTGGCGAAGTTAAACAAGTGGGTACCGGCTATCGGGGCCCCTTAAAACTTAAAAGGGGAGATCGAGTTGCTACATTGGTTTCCTTGACTTTAACTCCCCTACACATCAAAAAAATTAAACGCGTAGACTTAAAGACGCATCAAATAGATGTGGAGGGTTATGCGATTCTTTTTGAAAAATCTATTGCTGCACATCTTCCTAAAGATCTTCCAGAAGCCGTATCGATGGCGGTTTTTGATGTTGCTGGCGCTCCGGCCACCGTCAACTCACTCTGCAGGTCGGGAGAAACCGTGGTGGTTGTCGGGGGTGGGGGAAAAGCTGGGCTGTTATCTTGTCTAGCGGCAAGAAAGAGGGTGGGTAGCAAAGGCCGAGTCATTGCTATTGAGCCAAGTTCGAAAGCTGCTCGGTCTCTTGAGGCCATGAAAATCTGCGATTTGATTCTGGAGATAGATGCAACCCATCCAATTATTGTGCACGCTGAAGTTGATAAAGCTACCCGCGGTAAGATGGCGGACCTTGTTGTAAATGTTGCTTCAGTTCCTAATACTGAAATGGGTTCCATTTTATCCTGCAAACCTAAGGGTAAAGTGCTTTTTTTTAGTATGGCGACTTCTTTCACAAAGGTGGCTTTAGGGGCGGAGGGTGTTGCCTCTAGTAGCCAGCTCATTTTTGGAAACGGTTATTTTCCAAATCATGCTGACTTCTCTATAAATCTTTTAAAAAAACACAAACTTTTGAAAGATCTGTTCTTGAAACGATACGAAGTTGCCTAGGCGCAGCAAGTCAGCAATCTGTTAGTTTCCATGATAAAATGTAAGCTGATAGTAGAGCTCCATCAATTATTCCAAAAAAGGTAAGTTTATGAAAGTTCCACTCCTAAAAACTGTGGCGGTGGGAGAATTTTCTTCGTGGGCAAGAAACTTCCTAAACGTCATTGAAGAAAAAGAGATTATCGAGCTCCAAATGGAGCCCAGTATTGATCAGTTTTGTCTTAGTTTAGTTCCGGCAATCAGGCCGGCCGTCGTATTGATAGAAAATAATCCCGAAGCTAAAAAAGGAATTCAGAAAATCTGTAGTACAGGAAAACCTCTCTATATTATTTGGGTGGGAAAATCTTTCTCAAAAGAAGATTTAACTTTTGCTTTTGATCAGCGAGTTTATTGTTTGTTTGAGTCAACGCAGGCCCCAGAAAAAGAAGTCATTTCCAAACTTAGAAACCTAGCCCAATTAGTTGAGTCGGATGCACAGTTTCAGCAGATTTTACGAGCGATGAAATCTATTCTCTTACAAACGGAAGCAGAGCTACCCAACATTCCAATGGTTCACGAGTTGAGAACTGCTGTTAAAAAACTTGAAAATCATGGTTTGAAAAATGAGCTCAATCACCTGAGCTCTCAGAAGTCCACTTCTTCTCAGGAAAATATATTTCAGAAAAATCAGTCTCTAGGAGATGCGATCATTATTATTAATGAGTTGGAGCGGACGGGTACCCTTTCGGTACGAGGATCTACTTCAGAGAACGAGGGGAAAATCGAGTTTATTCAGGGTAAGATTACTATGGCTTCAGCTGGAGGTAGTGAAGGCATCAAAGCTATTTTGCGGATGTTTTTATGGGATTCATGTCGAATGTTGTTCTTTCGAAAAGACCCAAGAGAGGCCGTAATTAACAAGCATATTGATATAGATATTATGCATTTGTCCAAACTCGGTTCAGTTTATAAGGATAAATTTGAGAAACTGAGAAAAGAAATTCCCGCACCCAACATGAAACTAGAGTTTGATCCCGCCGCACTTGATACATCGACAGCTTTGACCTCAAATGATTTTTCAACCCTGTCGAGTGTAGTGGAGTATGGCACGGTGGCAACGATAGTTGATTTCAATCCATTGCCGGATGTAGAAGTTTATGAGTCGCTTATCTCTCTGCGCAAAAGCCGCCTTATTAAGAAAGTTGCAGTCTAATCCCTATTTATTTAACCGCTGTTTCCTGGTAAAACCCTCCCATGAAAGCTTTTTTCGGGCGAGCCGTCAATAAGGCCCTCACGGCTACTGGCCTATCAAAAGAAGATGTTGCTTACAAAGTCCTGCCTCATTTTTTTCTAGAAATTTTTACTAAATATCTAAGAGTAAGCATTGAAGGGGAAGAGAACCTGCCTAAAAAAGGCCCTGTGATATTTATCGCGAATCATAGTGGTTTTATGGGGTTTGATGCCTTGATGATAGGACATCAAATTTATCTCGAGACCCGAAGAGTTCCCAGAATCATTGCTCACAAACTATGGTTTTTGCGACCCGAAATTGCAGTTCATGCTAAGAAGCTTGGTCTTATTCCAGCGACTTTGGATAACGGTTTGAAAATTTTAAAAAAGGGGCAAGGTCTCATTCTGTTTCCCGAGGGTGAAGAAGGTAATTTTAAGCCGACAAAGTATCGTTATCGGTTGAGAAGATTTCGTCGAGGTTTTGTGAGGTTAGCTCTGCAAACTGGAGCTCCCATAGTGCCTGTAGCTGTAGTGGGTGCGGAGGAAACAAATATAACAATTTCACAGGTTCGATGGGCAAAAGAACTTCTGGGGATAATCATTCCAATTCCACTCAATGTTATTCCCCTTCCGGTGAGGTGGCATATCAGTTTCATGGCGCCGATTTACGTCGAAAAAAATGAAGCAAAAGCTAACGATATGGAATTTGTGACTAAGTTAAGTCGCCAAATTAGAAAAAAAATTCAGAAGGAATTACACGATCAGTTGAAAAAAAGAGAACGAATATTTCTCTAGGAGATGCACCCCGAAATCAAGTTGTTTGCACCCCTAGAGAAGATTACCAACTTTTAAAGTCATGCTAGAGGCTTAGCATGATAACAAAAACTTTTAGCGCGACTCGAGATGGAATAGATGGAGCAATAGTTCAAGTTGAGGCTGTGAGGTTAAATTCACTGCCTCAAATAACTGTTACCGGGCTACCTGGCGAAGTTGTCAAGGAAAGTCGAGAACGTGTCAGGGCCTGCTTGGTAAATCTTGGTTTTGATGTTCCGACAGGCAAGGTGATAGTTCACTTATCTCCCGCCAACATCAAAAAGCAGGGGGGCCACTATGACCTAGCGATTGCCGTTTCAATCCTGTGTGCTGAGACTAAATTAGCCGAACCGAAAATTCATGAGGTTGGGTTTATTGGTGAGCTTTCCCTTAATGGCCAACTCTGTCCAATCAAAGGAATTTTACCTCTGATCGATGTTCTTAATCGTGATCATCAAATCAAGAAAATAATAATCCCCAAACAGAATGAAGTCGAAGGGGGCTTTTTATCAAGCGATAAGATACTGGTTGCCTCGGACCTCGGGGAGGTGTTGGATTTTCTACGGGGGCAAAAAAAATTAGAAAGTTGTAGCCGAAGTCCGGTCGAATATCGATCGAGCGAGCAAAATGTATTTGATCAGATTAGGGATCAAAATCTTGCGAAGCGAGCTATTCAGATCTCAATGGCAGGTCGGCACCACATTCTTTTGGTCGGGCCCCCTGGAGTGGGGAAGAGTATGCTGTCTGTGGCGGCCTCAGATTTGCTTCCCCCCATCTGCCACGAGGAGTTTATCGAAATTTTAAAGATTCACAGCGCTGTAGCTTGTAGCTCGGAGGATTTTATTCTGTCTAGGAGGCGGCCATTTCGGTCACCTCATCACACTATATCGGCTAATGCTCTTTTGGGAGGTGGAACTGGAATAGTGGTGCCGGGGGAGATTAGTTTAGCCCATCGGGGTGTGCTTTTCCTGGATGAGTTTCCTGAGTATCGTCGAGATGCCCTTGAGGGACTTCGCGAGCCTTTGCAATCGGGTAGGGTTTACCTAAATCGCATCAATGGTAATTTGGAACTCCCTGCGCAATTTACGATGATAGCCGCAATGAATCCATGTCCTTGTGGTATGTACTCGTCACTAAACAATAGTTGTCGATGTAGTCCAGAAAAAAAGAGGGCTTATCAGAAAAAACTGTCTAGTCCAATTCTTGATCGAATTGCGATCATGGTTCAAATGAATCAAGTCAGCCTAGAGGACAGTCATTCTGAAGACACACCCCCCTTTGATAGAGTCAAGGAGTCGATATTAAGGACATTTGAAATTCAGGAGCGGCGGTTTAAAAAACTAGGAATTAACCGCGAGGAGGAGATCAATTTTCAGCACCCTGATTTTCGACTCGATGAAGCTTCTGAAATAAGTCTAAAAAGTTGGCAAAAACAAGGTCGTCTTAGTCACCGAAGAGCCAATCAAATCATCAAGGTGGCCAGAACAATCGCGGATCTCGATGGCGAAGATAAGATAAAAGTCTCTTCTTTAAGGGAGGCCTGGAGTCTTAGATGTTTCGATTTCTATTACGGCTCTTAGATTCATTAATAGATTTGTGGTTCAATCCTGAATGTCCTATTTGTTTTGGCCCGATTATTTCGGGAGTCCTATGCTGTAATTGCAACCCTATCCAAAGAATATCGGACAGGGTTTGCTCTCTTTGTGGGGTACCAATCTCAGTTGATCTAAGTAAATGTGGCTATTGTAGTGACCTAGATGATTACCCCATTGAAAAAGTCCGGTCTCTTTTGTGGTTTTCTGAAGAATCTAGGGTCTTGGTGCATTTAATCAAATATCAGGGTAGGTACGAATGGCTAAGCATTTTTCTTGAACATATCAAAAGCATGAGTCTTCCTTTCGATTTGAACGGACGGGTCATTATTCCTGTCCCAATACATTTAAATAAATTTATCCGGAGGGGATTTAATCAGTCCGAAATTCTAGCGGAAGCATTATCAAAAAAATGCAAACTAGAGATTTCTTTGGGTTTAAAGAAGATTAAGGATACTGCGCCTCAAAGCATTCTAAACCTTGATGATCGGCGACTAAATCTAAACAATGTGTTTGCTTGGGAGGGGAGATATCCCCCTCCCGAAAAGGTAATCATAGTAGACGATATCTACACTACTGGAGAAACACTCAAGGCTTGCGCAAACGCTCTTAAAAGAATGGGTACTCAAGAGGTTTTCGCTTGGACCCTCTTCAGGACTCCGATCTAAGCAGCTTTGTCCACCGATTTTGCGACTCTGGTGACGCTGGATCCAGCTGAGGAATGACCCCCATCACTACTTTTGAGTTGCTTAGACCACTCTGAAGGCTCATTGACTAGCGCATTTTTTAGTACCTCGTGAACATCCTTGGCCAGAATGAATTTACATTTTTTGCGCAAATCTTTTGGCACTTCATCTAGGTCTTTGTGATTACGATGAGGAATTATCAAGGTTGTGATGCCGTGGCGTAATGCTGCCAAAGTTTTCTCTTTGAGTCCCCCTATGGGTAGGACATGACCTCTGAGAGTCACTTCGCCCGTCATCGCTACGTCTTTACGTACCGGATTTCCAGTTAGGAGCGAGATAAGCGCAGTAGTCAGAGTGATCCCGGCACTAGGTCCATCTTTGGGCGTCGCTCCTTGCGGTACATGCACGTGAATCTCATAACGGCTAAAGACTTTCTCATCGATTCCGTAGCGAGATGCTTTGCTGCGAACATAACTTAGAGCCGCTGTAGCAGATTCCTTCATAACATCACCTAGAGAACCGGTAAGCGTTAAACCACCGCCTGCTCGTTTCATCATGGTTACTTCGATATTAAGAATTTCTCCACCGAACTGAGTCCACGCTAAACCCGTTGCAACTCCGACTTCGTCATGTTCTCGTTCCTCTTCTTGTAAATAGCGAGGAGGACCAAGATATTTTGGAATAGATTGGCCTGTAACAACCACTTTAGCCAACTTTTTATCGGCAGTTGCAAATTTTCTAGCTACTTTACGACAAACAGTAGCCACACATCTTTCGAGATTTCTCAAGCCAGCTTCTTGGGTATATTGCGTTACGATTCTAGAAATGGCCTGGTCAGTAATTTCAATGTTTTCTCCTTTGAGTCCATTCTCCTCGATTTGTTTTGAGATCAGGAATTGTTTGGTGATTTTTAACTTTTCTTCCTGACTATACCCAGCTAGTTGAATGACCTCCATCCGATCTTTGAGTGCGGCGGGCACAGTGTCCATCAAGTTTGCTGTAGCTACAAACATCACATTTGATAGATCAAAGGGAAGGTTCAAATAGTGATCCCTAAAGCTGAAATTTTGCTCTGGATCAAGAACTTCAAGCAAGGCAGCTGCTGGGTCGCCTCGGAAATCCGATCCCAACTTATCGATCTCATCAAGCATGAAAATTGGATTATTGCTTTCCGCCTGTTTTAGACTCTGTACTATCCGTCCTGGCATAGCGCCCACATAAGTTTTTCGATGACCTCGAACATCTGCTTCATCTCTAATGCCGCCAAGAGAAATTCTAACAAACTTCCTGCCCATCGCTCTCGCTATTGATTTTCCGAGCGAGGTTTTTCCTACTCCTGGGGGCCCTACAAAACAAAGAATGGGACCTTTAGTTTTGCTCTTGAGTTTTCTTACTGCTAGAAACTCCAGAATACGCTCTTTAATCTTTTCTAAGTCAAAATGGTCTTCATCGAGAACTTTTTTTGCATGAACAAGATCCAAACAATCTTCTGTTGATTTGCCCCATGGTAAGTCGATGAGCCAATCCAGATAGGTACGAACGATTGTGGCTTCGCTAGCATCCTGATGCATTCTTTCTAGTCGATTAGCTTGCTTCACTGCTTCTTCATAAACTTCAGCTGGCATTTTAGCCGATTCGATCTTGCTTCGAAGTTCCTGAATCTCTTCACTCTTCGACTCGTTATCTCCGAGCTCGGTTTTTATCGCGCGAATCTGTTCGCGAAGGAAATACTCGCGCTGGCTTTTGGTCATTTCATCTCTGGCTTGATTTCGAATTCTTGCTTGCATAGCAAGTACTTCAAGCTCTTTGCCGAGAATATCGTTTACTTTCTTTAATCGCTCCACGGGGTCAAACTGTTCCAGTATTTCCTGAGCTTCAGTAACTTTTAAACCTAAATTGGAGGCTACTAAATCGGCTAATCTGCCTGCTTCCGTGATGTCATCTACTACCATCAGGATGTCTGGCGAGAGCATTCTTCCTAGAGAGATAACTTTCTCCAATTGCTCTTTTACTGTTCGCATTAAGGCTTCGACTTCCAGATTATCTCGAGTCGCCCCCTTTTCTTTAATTGTTTTAACTCTGGCAACGAAGAAGGGTTTCTCTTGTGAGAAATTAACTGCAGTACCTTTCATTAGGCCCTGGACTAAGATTTTTATTCGGCCATCTGGTAGCTTTCTCATTCTCATGATCATGGCTACTGTTCCCACCGGATAAATCGTCTCCGGATTGGGATTTTCATCTGTGATCTCTTTTTGAGCAGCAAGAAATATTAGTCTATCTTTAGCTAGAGCTTCATTGACGGCCCTGATAGAGGGTTCTCTACCTACAAATAAAGGCAGAATCATGTAAGGATAAACGACTACGTCCCGGATAGGAAGAAGAGGAAGTTCATCTGGGATTACCAATTCTTCGTTGTCGGAGAACTCAGTTGACATGTGAGACCTCGATATTCAAGAGTTAGAAGTGCCTTAGTCCACTATAACTACAGAGTTCTGATCGGATTATTTTGAAATTAACTTTATCTATTTTTGTAAGTGAACTTTTTTTTCGAGGTAATCTCAGTTGAACGGGAAACGGTTTGCTGGAAGAGGGTAAAGCGATGTTTCAAATTGCAGATTTTATTGGGGAAAATCGACTAAGAATTTATTGCTGGGCGTAGGTTTTCTTTTCTTCAATTTCTTGAGCTTCTTTACATCTGATGCAGAGCTCCGCCATGGGACGGGCCTCAAGTCTTTTTAGTTCAATGGGCTCTTCGCACCCTTCACAAATGCCAAAAGTACCTTCTTCAATTTTAGATAAGGCTAATTCGATCTTTTGAAGAAGAGAGCGCTCTCGATCCCGTAATTTTAGAGCCACATTTTGATTGAGCTCAGATGAAGCTAGGTCAACTTCATCAGCTAAGTCGTCATGACTCATTTGAAGATCTTCTTTTTTTTCAGAGTGGTTCAAGAGACGACTTTTTTCTTCAACGAGCTTTTGGGCGAAACGAGCCATTTCTTTCTTTTTCATGGGGGAACGCTCCTTTCTGCTCAGTTTTTTGAGCAGACTACAGCCGTCAAGACTGCACGGTCGGCAAACTCCAGAAATTCAATTTTTTTTGGAAATAATTACTTAAATGATAAAGCGTACTCTAAATACTAACATCCTTATTCTATCATCTCAAGGTATCTCGAAGGAAATGTTTTTATAAAGCTAAGCTGGAATTTGCGGCCATTTATTGCTGCGCCATGGTGCCGTTGCCGTCAATTCTGAAAATAGGAATTGTTCTTTTAGCGACTCTCGAGCCCTCAAACGAGACATCTGAACCTAGAGGAGAGTAAAATCCTTTAAGTTGATTCAGAAAATTAACCAACTCATTTCTATCAGTTGATTGGGATGTTTTTAGCCCAGAGAATATTAGACTCATTGCCTCATAGGCTTGTGCAGAAAGTAAGTCAGGGTTTGAACCATACGCAGAATTATAGTTCTTAATGAAAAGAGCCTGATTTGGATTTTGGGAGCTTAAGCTCAGTCCTCCAGGGAACAAAGCCCCTTCAACATAGCGGCCACCCCGACGGTAAAGTTGATCGCTATTCCACTCCGTGGTTCCTAATAAAGTAACCCCTTTAACATCATAGTAGGCCAGATTGGCTGCTATTTGGGCAACTGCTTTTGGACTATCTGGAATAAAGATCGCCTCAAAATCGATAATAGGTTTTAGGTTAACTTTGGGTTCTCTCCCTGTTTTTTCTTTTTGCTCTTTCTTGTAGGTTAAAATTTTGGTCAGTTCAAAGATTCGATGTTTTGGGTTTAATCCAACGAGTTCCTGTACGTTTTTTTGAAAGTCTTTTTCTTCTGGATTGTAGGAATCGTAAGCAACGACCTTGCCTCCAAACTTTGTGACGGCATTCCAAAAATTAGTTCCATATTCTTTACCGAAGTTGTTGTCGGGGACTAATAATGCAAATCGATTTAGCTTGAGATTGTTTATACAATGCGAAACTAAACTTTCTAGTTGAATCTTTGTGGTCAGAGCATTTTGGAAAATATAAGCACCTCTATCTGCGATTCCCTCTTTACTGCTCAGGGAGATATTTAGTACCCCGAGCTCTTGAGCTTTGTCCGCGGCATAAATCGATTCTTTCCAGCTAAGTGGGCCTATGATTGCAATAGCGTGGTCCTCATTAGCCAGTTTCTCAACAGCGTGAGCTGCTATTAGAGGGTTGGAGCGACTATCCTCTACTAGGATTTGAATGTTTTCATCCTTTAAAGGAGCAAAAGACTTGGCAGCAAGTAAAATCGCATCCAAAGCTTTTTTTCCATAGCTCGCGAATTTGCCGGTCAGTGGAAGAACGACTCCAACGGTACTTCGGTCGCCAGAGGTTCCAGAGATCAAACCCTGGTTTTTTGTCATAGGTTCTTGTTGAACTACGGGAGGAAGATTAGGGGTGGGCTTGGCTAACTGAGAATCTTGATCGTTTTGAATTTGTAAAACGGAAAGACGGTTTTGAATTTTATCTCTAAAACGTTCCTCTTTTACCTGATTTAACAATTGTTTTAGTTCTGAGTAATTTTGAATCGAATTAATACTTTTGATGATTGATTCATCAATTTTTTGGCGATTAGACTCCGGTAAAGGAAGCTGTAACTCTGCTAAGTAGGCTAGTATGGCTCCTGATTCATTGCCCAGCGCTTTTGAAACTTGAGCTGCGAGTTGAAATACTATCTCGGCTCTCTTGGGGCCTTGAGAGTACACATCCGTGAGCTTAAGTCTGGAAAGTATTTGATTCGATTTTTCGGGGTTATTTCTCTGGAATTCGGCAGCTGCCCAATTGTAAGTTACATCAAAAGATATTTCCGATTGAGGAAATCTTAGTAAAAAACCTTCAAACTCTTTTGAGGCAGCGCTATAGTCTTGCTGGTAATAATAAATTGAACCAACCCGATAAACAGCTAATTGTCCCGCTTTACCCTTCGAGAATTTGTTTTTTATACTTTGATAAATCGGCAATGCCTTATCATATTCTCTAGAGAAAAAATATTTTTCTGCTTGCGAAAAACTAGTGCGTGCTTCGGGTTCGACTTTGTAGCTTCTCGGCGAATCATACCTACTATTGTAAAGCGAACTAACTTCTTGCGATGCGCAATGGGTTAGCAAAGTAATGCATATTCCCAATGAAATAAGACCCAGAGTTTTCATGTTCTTAATAATTCTTTGAACTTTTTTAGAAAGTTTGTCACGCCCGGGTGCGCATCAGGTTTTTCTTCTTTTTCAAATTGCCGAAGTAGATCTTTTTGTTTTGAAGTTAAGTGTTTGGGAACTTCAACAGTAACCCGAACGAATTGATCCCCATGCCCAGATCCATTAAGACGTTTTATGCCCTTACCTTTTAAGCGTAAAGTCTCACCAGATTGAGTTCCTTGTTTGATGTCAATTTTAATTGGGCCTGTGAGCGAGGGGACCTCAATTTCAGACCCCAGAGCAGCCTGTGTGAATGTAATTGGCATCTCCAGAATAACGTGTTCTCCTTCTCTCCTAAAGAGAGAATGCTCTTGAACTCTTACCAAAACATATAAATCTCCAGGGGTTCCTCCGAGCTCTCCTAATTCACCTTGTCCTCTTAAACGAATTCTTTGGTCGCTATCAATGCCAGCTGGAATTGTGACATTGACTGAGTGGGGCTTTTTAACTGTTCCCATCCCTTTGCAGTCGTTACACTTGTGTTCGATCACAGCTCCGCGACCTGAGCACTGAGGGCAGGTTCTGGCTAAAGTAAAAAAGCCTTGATTAAATCTGACTTGGCCCGTTCCTCGGCAGTGTTTACAGGCTTGAGGTCGGGTTCCAACTTTGGCTCCGGAACCCGAGCAGGTTTCACATGCAAACTCTTTTTCAAAGGTAATTTTTTTTTCGACCCCTTGAGCAGCTTCTTCAAAAGTGATTTCTAGATTGTAGCGAAGATCGACGCCTCCGGAATGGCGTCCTCCTCCCCCAAAGATGTCTCCGAAAATATTGTCAAAAATATCTGAAAAGGAACCCCCGGCAAATCCACTGGGATCAAACCCACCTCCTGCTCCCATCCCCGCGTGGCCAAATTGGTCATACAGACCTCTTTTTTTGGGGTCACTCAAAATTTGATAGGCTTCATTTACTTCTTTGAAAGCCTCCTCAGCTTTTTTGTCCCCTGGATTTTTGTCAGGGTGATACTGAATTGCAAGTTTGCGAAACGCTTTTTTTAGGTCATCGTCAGAGGCGGTTTTAGAAACTCCCAAGACTTCGTAATAATCCCTTTTTGCCATGAATTAACTCATCTTGACTACGACTACTCGAGCCGGTTTTAAAAGCTTTCCGTGAAGCATACACCCTTTTTGAATAACGGAGGAAATCGAATTTGGCTTTTGTTCTTCTGATTCAACTTCCGAGATAGCTTCGTGTTTGTTGGGGTCAAAAGACTCCCCAACTTGACCTATTAATTCTACACCAAATCGGTTTAGGAGCTGAGATAGTTCTGCACGAGTCATTTCAATCCCAGTTACAAAATTAGTGACGTCCTGATCACCTTTATTTTTTAGCTTACTCGAATGAGCAATAGCATGCTCAAAAAGATCTAAAACTGAGACTAGCTCACTAATTAGATTTTTGTTGGCCATTTTAATGGCGGTTTCTTGGTCTTTGTTTAGCCGTTTTTTATAATTTTCAAACTCAGCGCGAATATAAAGGATCTCTTTTTCGGCTTTTTGCGCTGCCTCAATTGCCGCTTTTTGATGATCAACTTCCTGGGCCTCTCCCTCAGCTACAAGTTCATTGTTTTCCTCAATCTCGGAATCTTTATGGGTTGGATTTTTATTTTCGTTGTTTTCCATTCAGTTTTCCTTTTCTAAAGCTTTCCGGTAGCGACCCTTAATATCAGCGGTTCCTTTTCTTACTGATCTACGTACCTGATCCAAAAGTCCATGCAATGTTTTTATATCTTTTATGTGACTTGGCAACCCGGAGAAGATCTCCTCTAGCCGCGGTCTCATCTTGAAGGGGTCACCCGGCAAGATGAATCCGACTTCCTCTGCCACTTGGAGTATATTTGAAACCAACTTCTCCTTACTCGAGGGTTTGGGTTTTTCTAAAGACTCCCAAGCTTCGAGAAGTGCCATATTAGCCTCATAGCAAAATATAAGCACTGATTGGGCTAAGTTAAGAGAACGGTATTCATTAAGAGAGGGAATTGTCACAATCCAGTCACAGAGAGCGATATCGTGGTTGGATAGACCTGAGCTCTCACAACCAAAAACTAGGGCCAGTCCATCAATTTCGCTTGATTTGAGTTTACTCATCGCTCTTTCAAGGGCTTCTCTCACTCTCGTAGGGTGCGGTCTTTTTGCGGAGCCAATCCGGGCTGTAGCGGCTAATGACAGAAGTTTTCCCTTAAGACATTGGTTTTTTAAGGTTTCTAGGCAAATCTCTAGAGTTTCAAAATATCTGATTTTTTCAAAACGGTCTTTAGCATGTTTTGCTAGTTTGTAGCTTTCCTCAGTAATGATATTTGGAGAGCCTACAATGCAAAAATCCCCGTCTATTCCCATGTTAGATAGAGCTCTGGCTATCGAACCGATATTACCGGGTTGTTCAGGATGCACTAGGACAATAGATATTTTTCGAGTAAGTTCTGAACAGGATCTGTGGAAAACTTGATAGGGATTTTTCATGGGTATCGGGAGCCTAACACAACGCAATAAAAAGTAAAATTTATTCAGAGATAGAGATACTTAGGGTCAGAAGACACACTAATCCCTTGGCGAAACATTGCGAAGACGGACAATTCTGTTCAGGGATTTATCCACAGCCTGTGGATAACTTGCTGAGACGGGTCCACATCGACACTTATCAAAAACCAACTGCTTACTACTGTTTTACGAAACGTTGAGCTAACTACCTGTATTTACGGCAAAGAGAGGTTCTATTTTTCGCTATAAACAATGTCAATGCAAAATTTAAAAAAAAATTAAATCCCTGGATCTTCAATGTGGCCAAGGCTTTTCGGAGCATTGGTGTCATCAATAAAGTTAGTCTGAGATTCTAAGGGTTTTAATGCGTTGCATTCGCCTCTTTTGCTTTGCTGGGATTGACTTTCCAAGGCCTGCAAAATTTGTTTCGCTCTAGATAAGACTTTTGAGGGAAGGTTTGCCAGTTTCGCAACTTCAATACCATAACTCTGGTTACAAATTCCGGGACTCAGTTGATGTAGAAAAATAATTTCATTTTTAAACTTTTCTACTCGTACATTGGCATTTTTCAATAGTGGGTGGGATTTCTCGAGTGCGGTTATTTCGTGGAAGTGGGTGGCAAATAGAGTTTTTGCTTGGACCTCGGTATGAAAGTGCTCTACGAGAGACCAAGCTAAGGAAAGGCCGTCATAAGTGCTTGTTCCTCTGCCGATTTCGTCGATCAATATTAAACTGCGGTTTGTCGCCATCTGCAGAATTCTGGCTGTTTCAGTCATTTCGACCATAAAAGTTGAACGCCCGCTGGCCAAATCGTCTGAACTCCCGATTCGAGTATAGATTGCATCTATTAGAGGAATTTCAGCTGCTCGAGCAGGTACAAAAGAACCCATATGGGCTAGTAAAACAATCAGAGCTACTTGCCTCATGATCGTTGATTTTCCTGCCATGTTGGGCCCAGTGATAATTAGTGTCCGACAATCTTCATCAGAGAAAAAGATTGAATTAGGAACAAATGTACCCGGAGTGAGCAGACTCTCAATGACGGGATGTTTTCCATCAACTATTCTCAAATCCCAAGCGTTGCTTATCTTGGGTTTTGTATAACCTCTTTTTTGAGCCACACTTGCAAAACTGAAAAGAACATCTATCTCTCCCAGAATTTTCGCATTTTGAAGTAATTCCCTCGTGGAGAGAGCCACTTTTTTTCTTAAAGTAAGAAACAGAGACTCTTCTAGTGTTTTAAGTCGTGATTCACTAGACAAAACTCTTTCTTCGAAGTTCTTTAGCTCCTCGGTGATGAACCTCTCGCCGTTGGCAATCGTTTGTTTTCGAATATATTCTGAAGGAGCTTTGGACAGGTGGGATTTTGTAATCTCAATCGTGTAACCAAACACTTTGCTGTATTTTATTTTTAGAGAGGAAATGCCTGTTTTTTTTCTTTCTCTTGTTTCGATTGCCGCAATTGTACTTTTAGCATCGGTTGAAAGGGCTCTAAGTTCCGCAATTTCCTGAGAATAAGTGGCTTTAAAAACGCCGCCCTCTCGAAGAGTTGGAGGAGGTTGATCTAACAAGGCTTGTTCGAGTTCAGTAGTCAAATCTTCTAACGGATTTAACATTTTAAAATAATGCTTGAACAAAGATGACTTAGTCTCTTTCAAAACTTTTCTAATTTCCGGGATTCTCTTTAATATTTCTCTTATGCCCACGAGATCTCTAGGCATCGCTAAACCGAGAGCTGTCTTTGTAGACAATCTCTCGAGGTCTCGGATTGTGGACAACTCAATCTGAAGTTTTTCTTGAATCAACGGGGATTTAATAAGAGATTCTACAGCAGATTGCCTGCTTTCAATCGTGGGTAAATCGGTTGAGGGGCGACATAACCAATCTTTCAGTGTTCGGCGGCCCATCGGAGTAAATGTTTGGTTTAAGCATTTAAATAGAGAAGGAGCTTCCTCATCTGCTAAACCGCGTAAGATCTCTAAAGAGCGAAGAGTAGTGGCGTCCAATGCCAAAGAAGAATCATAAAACAGAGAACTAGGGGGGCTCAGAAAGTCAAAGTTATCTAACTTTTGAGTTTCTTTTAGATAAAGTTTCAATCCCGAAAGGGCTAATGTTTCCTCTTGATTCGCTTTTTGAAAGTAGTTATCCCGATAGGTCAGCGTGATGAGAGGAAATAGTTTAATGGCCTCAATAAACCTTTCTTGTTCTAGAGATTTTCTCGGCAGAAGAATTTCCCTTGGAGAATACTTGTAAAAAAGGTCGATTAGTTCATTAGAACTCTTAATGATCCCCTGTTTTAATTGACCACTTAACAAATCCAGGAGAACTACTTCAGTTTGTTGATGATCAAGATCAGACAGAGCCATCAGATAATTATAAGAGTCATCTGAGATGAGTTCGGGATCGCCTACTAAAGCCGGAGTAACAACTCTCACGACCTCACGTTTAACAATTCCTTTAGTGGTTTTAGGGTCTTCGACTTGCTCACAAATGGCAACCTTGAGCCCTTTAGATAAAAGTTTTTGTAAATAAATACTGGCTGAGTGGTAAGGAATTCCACACATCGGAATTGGGTTTGTAGCGCTTTTGTCTCGAGAGGTTAATTGCACCTCCAAAATAGGCGCAGCTTTAATCGCATCATCAAAAAACATCTCATAAAAATCGCCCAACCTATAAAAAACAATAGCGTCTTCGTATTGTTTTTTGAGTTCTAAATACTGAGCCAACATTGGGGTTACTGAATGCGTGGGGCGGACACTGATCTCAGGTTTAGAATGTGAACTTTCTTCTTGAGTTTTCATGATTTGAGTCCACAACTATCAAAGCCCTCGGGGGTAGACAAATGAAAATGTGAATCGATTGAGTGGTTAGTGGCTGTATTCTTGGGGTGTCCCCATCTGAATACACTCAAAAATGGAGAGGCTCACTGAAAAATAGCCAGAGTTTCGAGGGCTTGTTTCTGGTTGTTAGAGCGCGGGTAAAAACCGTTAATTCCTTTCGGAGGTCTGTAAAAGCCCGAGACACCGTAACCACATGAAAGTATTGTTGTTTTTAAATCGGGTGGGACTCTGAAGACTTCTTAAACAAAAACCAAAATCCAAAGCACTGAATTTATAGAGATTCCTTTGGTATTCACTTTGCTCAATCAAGGGGTGGGGGACATATGGCTTTTCGGGGCATTAATATAAACTTTCAAAAGCGGCCATTGGGAATATTACACGGAATCCTTCTATTAACCGCGTCTTCATTGGCGCAGGGATTGTCTGACGCGACTTCAGTAGTTCCGGAGACTGTTTCGAAAGGTCAGAGCATTCAACTGAGTAGCAATAAAAACAGACAATTGAAACCAGCATCCCCACAGAAGTTGGTCTCAAGCACTCCCGATGGATATTCGCTGCTGGTTAGTCCAGAAGAGGGAAAACCTGGTTCAAATTCGCGACCCCCCAGTACGTCTTCAGAATCTGTAGAGTTGGACGGTGAAGATCCCGATTCAGCTGAAAAAAGAGCTAAGAAGTTAATGGGTGATTTGATTGAGCGAGCTAATACCAATATCGAAACATCTGTTGCGGCAGATTCTAAAGAAACGAAAAGTGGCTCTTTCAACGCTGATGACCGAATTTCAAGTTTATCTAGCATTACTTATCATACTAATAATGAAGCAATCTGCATTGAGGGGGAAAATGGAAAACCTGACGGCACCCGCTGTAAAACTTGGTTAGATAAGGATGTCTCACAGCACGGAAAAATTGCAGGTGACTCATCCCCTCTTGAAAGACAAGTGTATGAGATGTGGGAAGGTGCCAAACAAAAAGTAAGCGATGGCATATATCGAATTTGGAATGTTGCTTTAAGAGAGGGACAAAGTCTTAAAGATCAATTCGGACGGCTTAACATTCAGGGTTTATCAAAATATGAATTAACTGAGGAAGCCTCTAAAGCTGCGAGTGATTTGGGATATAAATCGGCAGAGCAAGCACTCCGTATCGTTGTAGGCGACGAATTGAACAAGACAGATGGCATCGCTAGCCCACCACCGGAAGTTTTAAGAGCTTTAGCCGTGAATGTCACAAAAAGTATTGCCAACAGTGCAGTGACAAAATGGGCGGCCATTCAAGCTGCTAAAAAAGGTATTGAGGTCATTACCAATACGGATATGGACCCCAAAAAATATAAATCTGAAGTTGAAGACAAGTCTAATGAGGCTTCCAATCGGGGGATTCTAAAAGTTCAGGCTCCATTAGATTCGGAAACTCAATTAAGTTTGGAGGATAGAGTTCAGCGAGCTGAGGCAGTCAAAAAAGCAAATTCGGGTATAGTGAATCCATCTTTTGATGGGGACCAACTTGTGGCCGGAGATCCTAATAAAGAGAGATATGATGAGTGGGCATATCGCGCAACTCTAGAACAAATTTCTAAACCCTCAATGACTGTCGATCAAGTTCAAAGACCTAAGGATATTCAACTGTCTCAGCGTCAGATTACCACAGAGGTTGAGGCACTTGCTGATGAGAGTGATCGTGATGGAAGTGGTAAAATCGTTCTAAAACAAACAACACCTAAAGAACAGCTTGAAGAATACAATCGTCAGCTTGAAATTGCTGCTAGAAGCATGGAAGAGATATCAAGTGAGTCCTCTACTTTTGCTAATTCAGGTGACAGAATTCGATCTAACAAGTTAGGACCTGGTGAGACCATTTTAACAATTAATGACTTAACCCCCGTGCAGAAGCGGGATTTAAGTTCAACAAATACGACTACCTTAGTTCAGAACCCGAGTCCTAAAGTAGAGATTCCTAAAACAGCTTCTCAACTTACTTTTAGTAACCGTTAGATCAATTACTCATCAATCATAGAGCTGCTCAGATAAATTTTGTCGAAAGAAGTCCTCTCTAGGTCCTGAAAAAATTAGTTCGCCCCTCTTGAGGGCAAGAATCCAATGGCACTCTTTCTCAATCCAAGCTAAGTCATGCGAGCTTACTATCACATCGACTTGTGATTGGGCTTGGTAAGTGACAAGTGTTTTCCAAAATGCTGAAGTTGCTCTGGGATCAAGGTGATTAGTGGGTTCATCCAAAAGGAGAAGCTTCGATTGTTGGAGTAATGTTCGAGCCAAACTGACTCTTTGCCTTTCTCCGGAGCTAAGGTTTTTTAAAAGTTTGTAAAAAAGAGGACGTAATTCAAGAAGCTTCACAATCGGACTAAACTCATCAGAATCTATGTTGGGCAGGGATTTGAATAGACCTACTCTTGGCAGAAAAGCAAGTTCAAGGAAGTTTTTAACTCGAAGATCTAGCGCGAATGGATTTTCCTGTGGAAGGATGGAAACTAGATGGGACAACTTTTTAGGATCGATCCGGCTGAGATTATGTCCCAGATATGAAATGTTTCCGCTGATGAGAGTGCCATTATTAATAAAAGCATTTATTAAGGTTGATTTTCCTGTTCCATTTGGACCCAATACAGCAGTGATAATTCCAGTGGGAATTTTAAATGAAATTGGTTTTGCCGAAATCAGATGTTTTCTTGAGTGTCCGAGGATGATTTCTTTGGCTTCGATAGAAAATGGCGATTTTATTTTTTCCATAAGAGAAAGAGAAAGATCGGACCTCCGATCAGGGTTGTTATGATACCTACTGGGAATTCTAATGGGGGATAAAGTGTTCGTGATAGGGTATCAGATATAGCTAGAAATATCGCCCCAGATAAAAAAGAGGAAATGAATAGGCTTCGGCTCGAGGAGGGGTAAAACAACAGTCGCATACAATGGGGAATGACCAGTCCCAAGAATCCGATTGCACCAGTGACAGATGTGATTAAAGTGAGCTGAAGCGAAGTGATTAAAAGCAGGAAGGTTCTAACCTTTGTAGGCGAGAATCCCAGAGTATGGGCGACAGCATCTCCGAGCCCCAGACCATCCACGAAGCGCCCTAATGTCCAAAGAACTCCCAAAAATATTAAATTAAAGAAAAGAAACCAGAGCGCTTGGTCTAGATTAGTCCAAGGGATGTGACCAAAAAGCCATCTTAGAGAGCCAGTTCCAACAGATTGGGACTGATATGACATGACAAAAAACAAAAGAGATGAAAAAACAAAGTTCAGGCCCATCCCGAACAACACAACCCTCTCCAATTCTCTGCCCCATTTAAACAAGTAACAAGAAAGGAGCAGTAGAACTACTAAGAGTGCGAAACATAGCCCAACCATTTGGCTTTGAATTTGGTTTGTAGAAAATTTGAGAAGAGTATTTCCAAGAACAACTCCCAGTGTGACGGCACTAGAGACCCCCAAAATGTAAGGGTCCGCTAATTTATTATTGAAAATAGTCTGATAAGTCGCTCCTAGAACGGCCAGTGACCCGCCAGCGCTTACGACTAGAATCCATCTTGGAAATCTAAGTGACCAAAATATTTTATGGTCGATAGTCGCTAACTTTGAGAAGTTCATTGCATCGGATACTGAAATCGCCTCTGTGCCAAAAAAAGGCAGTGCGAAGAGAATGGCAAAGCCGGAAAAAAGAAGAGCTAGGATTTTAATCTTTTGGCTCATTCGATATTACTCCTAAGGGCCTCCAGATGAAAGATTGGCGAAAAACTGCTCCTTGCGTACCAACTCGAGGGTAAAAAAACAAACTTTATATTTTCCGCGGGCCACCACTTGGCAGAATGTGTTTTTATAACCCTAAACTGGTCCTCTGAATCTGCAAGTACAAAAACATATTCAGGAACATGTTTCATCAACCACTCATCCGCTATTGTGGGGTAGGGGGCTGCGGTGAATTCTCCCACTAGATTTTTACCTCCCACTTGGTTCAATAGGTCGCTTAGAAAGGTATTGTTTCCAATGAGAACTGTTGGGGAAGCCCAGGCAATCGCAATAAAAGTGAAATTTCGACCCTTGACAGTTTTGGACTTCAAGAAAATCTGCCGGTAATTATCAATTGCTGAAGCATTCTTCTGTTCAAAAAGGGTCTTAAGGATCCTCTCTGATTCCGTAAACAGGTCGTTTACTGATCTGATACTTATATTGAGCTTTTTCAGGCCAATTTCAAAAAGCTGCTCTCCCAATTGTGTTGGAGAACTTTCGGCATCAATCAAAACCCAATCAGGTGAAAACCGAAAGATTCGCTCGATGTTGGGCGAAAAAAGAAAACCGATACGTGGAAGTCGTTTGGCCTCTTCGGGAAAATCGCTGAATTGACTAGTGGCCAGGATGCTAGAACCGTACCCCAATTGAAAAATAATTTCAGTCAATGAAGGGCTTGTCGTGACAATTGTGTGGGTCGCGAAAATCGATTTGAAGGCGATTGAGCCTATCATCATAATCCGACAAAGATTAATAGGAATGGGTATTGTAAATTTCACCCCGTGATATTGGCATGAGTATTACCTCGACACTAGGTGGTTTATTTAGTTCCGTTATTTCAAGTGGTTAGGGTGTTGTTGAAATTTTTTACAAAATCAATCGACGAAAAAACCCCAAAATCTAGATGTAGCTTTTTGAAAATGCTAAAATAGTAGAGCAGGGTGGAAAAACCAGCTAAGTATTAACAACCTGCTCCCAGCTTGATTCCGCAATGATTTGCTGAGTGCCTTGAAGACATAAGTTTCTCTTTTTTTACTTTCGGAGGAATTATGGATCGAGTAAAACCGGCAACGTTTACAGATCTTAGGGACTATTTTACCCAAGAGTTGAGAGCTGTCTTGGAAAAGCATAGAGTCCCAGCACGCGACACTTCAATTTTATATTTAGCCTCACTTTTATCTCGCCATATTGAATCAGAAAAGTTTTTTGGCGTAGGTCCAGATGGAAAGCTCACAGACACTCTGTTAACCGACCTGTATGTCCAATATCTTCAGGCTAGGCCCGAAGAAAAGAAAGTTATTTTACAGAGGCTAGGAGACATTTGTTTAATGATCAGTGGCTATTTTGCAGAAAGTATTAGGGGAAAGCTAGTCGATCTTGGCTTTTACTTTGGTATGGGTGGTACTGCTTACTACAATCTAGCGAATATGGTTCAAGAGAGTGGGTCTAAGGAAACTTTTGATGAACTATCTACCAAGTTCGAATCCTTTTCTAACGTCCTCGGAGAAATGAGTGAAAGGAGTGGCCTTCAGACCAACAAGGATGTTCTGAGGCTTTATGAGCGTTGGATAGCCACGGGAAGCGACAGGTTGCGAAGTGTTCTTACGGAGAAAGGCATAGCAGTGCCGGTTAAAACAAATCTAAAGTCAAATCAGTGAGAGGATCCGATGCGAGTCGTAAGTCAAATCGATCGGGCTATAAAAACTCTCTACAATATCGAAACCTCGCTTTGTGCGGAGAACTTTTTAATAGATTCATTTCCTGATAAATCAATAAGGAAGGTGTCGTCAAAAAACATCGAGGGGGCTTTGTATATTAAGCAGAACTCACCCCAAATGGGTTCTGAAGACGCGTCAATTGATCTAGGAATCTATTTCAGCCCGGGAGTGTACGAGGAATTACGAAATTTTCCGCGATGGAGCCACCCTTGGACATTATCTCAGCTACAGGCATTTTCAGTGGTTTGCGAAGAGGTAAGTCACTTTCATTACTTGATCTTTAATCTGTCCAGACGAAGGCCTGTAAGTGAGTTTGAACTAGAGCTCCAGGGCGAGATTGACCGGTTTATACTGATGTTTTTTTGTGAGGATGGCATTGAGAAAAATGGAGCTAGAAAATTTGAGGAGCTTTTTGAACAACTGTTTTTTAATTACCGACTTGCTAGTTTTCTAACAGACGTACAAACACAGCGGTATAAAGATGCTAGTGTTTATGCCAAGAGATTTTTCCAAAAAATGAAAAGTAGTTTTTCAGAAAGGGAGAATTTTTCCGACATGCTTAAACAAGCAAGGTTGTTCTATGGATATGATCTTGCAGACAAAGTGTCATTTTTGTTGGGTACTAGGTTGTAGTTTTAATTCTCTTTAAAAGGTCTGTGGTCGAGAAACCAGCGACAGCTGAAACACATACGACTTTGCCCCCAAAGGCTTCCACCGTAGACTTTTCAGGTAGCTGTTCAGGCGAATAATCACCGCCCTTTACGTGGATAGTTGGTTTAATGAGCTTAAGTAAAGGTATTGGAGTGCTGTCGGAGAAAATCGTCACAAAGTCCACCGACTCCAATCCAGCTAGCTGTTTAGCTCTTGTAAGCTCTGATTGAATGGGCCGAGAAGGACCTTTTAATTGTTTGACTGAACTATCAGAATTTAATCCTACAATTAAAATATCCCCCAAATTTCTCGCTTCGATCAAATAGGAAATGTGCCCGAGATGGATCAGGTCGAAGCATCCATTGGTGGTCACTATATTTTTTCCTGCGGCACGAAGCTTTTCACAAAGCTCTAGAATCTTATTTGTGGGGACAATTTTTTCTTCAATACTTCGCATTTGAGTTAATCTGCATCGTAAATATTTGTTCCTGAAAGAACATCTAGAATATTTCGACCGTTTTTTCTGATCGCTAGAAATATAGATGGGACAACGGGCGCAGAAAAAAGAAACGTCCAAAAGATACGCATGGCCTTCCTTAATGTGTAGTTCTCTTCGAGTTTGTCCCCGTAAGATACACCAAGGGACCAAACCCACATCCCAAATGATCTTTTAAAGATAAGCAATGAGAACCCAAGGTACCCCAGCCAAGCAGCCGCAAATTCTAGAATTGCGATTCTCTGAAACTTGGGATGTGAAAAATCAGCAATGATTTCAATGGAAAAGCCGGTTGCAAAATTATTGAATAAATTTGAAGTGATCACAATCATCACAGTCCAAATGAGTAAAACAAAAACCTGATCAATAATTCCCGCCAGCAGACGTTTGAACATTGAGGGTCTAGGGAGTGGGGGGGGATGGTATGCGGAGGGAGGTTCAAGTTCAAAACTAGGGGGCTCAATTTTTGAGTCAAAGAAATCAGCTTGGGGCGAAGCAGTGGGAAAGTCCATGACCTCGGCCAAGCGGTTATCATTTCCTCGAAGGTCAAGTTTGGAAACGGGGGGCGAATTTCGTAGCGATGTTACCTGAATTTTAAAGGGTTTGTCGGTA
>Ga0214923_10002287_pt1 | contig 25704 bp, 23 predicted proteins | sample LL1510_MetaG_FD_177993 | JGI IMG/M metagenome (GOLD analysis project Ga0214923, IMG submission 177993) | Freshwater microbial communities from Lake Lanier, Atlanta, Georgia, United States - LL-1510 | ecosystem: Environmental > Aquatic > Freshwater > Lake | place: USA: Georgia | collected...
ATAAAGACGTAATGTTGTGTCAGCTTTTTTGGTTTTATCAACGAGTAATTGCTTACACAAGTTATCCAATTGTGCATGAATCTTAGGTTTACTTTCAAAGGCAATACTTGGGTACATGTCTGCATCAAAATAGGTAATTTTGTTTGGAGATGTATATTGTTTACTCAAATATTGCATCGTGATACGTGTTTATGAACCTATCAATAAAAAAATTTTAAACTTGTAATTTTATTGATGTAATGTTCCTGCTGTTTGGCTTACTTTTTTGATGGTCACCAAACTTTCACCAAATCGTTTATGAAGTGGTTTAGATATTTCATACTTGTTCGGATGTTGTTGAAGAACCTGTTCAATTTCTTCTTTTGATACATGTAATAAAGTAGCTATTTCACCTACTGTTTTAGGCATACTTGATAGAAGGTGATCGAGTTGTGTTTGTATGGTTTGATAATAACATTCATCTAAAAGATCAACTTCAATGTCATCTGTTAAGTTGGATGGTTGAGGATTCATTTGTAATACAATAGGTATGTTTGTGTCTTTAAATAAGAGACAATAACAAACAGAAATTTTTTTTCTTTCTGGTTAGTAACAAACAGAAGTATACTAACATAAGTAATATATGGCATGTAATGCAAGTAAACAACAACCATGGTTTGAGAATCCAGCTGCTTTGTTTTGTTCAGGAAATATAGTTCCAAGTGGGTCTGTGTATTCAGGTCAACGTATCAATACGGTAACACGATTAACACTTTTGATGACAATGGTATTGGTGATTTGTAAGCATAAATATTGGTTAGCATTTTTAATCTTGGCGATTGTGTTGATCATGGGGTTTTATATTTTTCATAAATCCAAAGAATTTGAAAGATTTGATTTTGAAACTTTATCAGATGAGTATAGTAAAGCAGATAATCCAAGTATGAGTATGACAATTAAAGAAGATTATTACGGTAGTTCCGATCAAATCAACCACGATCCAAAGGAAGTAGGTCAACGTGATCCAAACACGGGTATTCAATACTTTCCTATGAAACAAGGTGTGAACAGACGTATGATGGTTCAACCTATAATTGGAACACGTATTACTGACCAAGATGTATGGGGACATGAATCCACAAAGTTCAGACGTACGAACTTGAACAACACGATTGATATCACCAACTCGCATATAGATACTGATCATGCGTCTTTACCAACCTTGGGCACACCTGTGATTTATGAAAATCGTACACCTTCCGGTGTTGTTCCAATGAACTATTTAAATGAACCAACAGACATAGGTTACAATACCTCTTCTTCATTTATCAATAATTACAACATGGATCAACGTGATTTTGACAAGCATTTTGGACCTATCTATCGTGCTGGACCTCCTAATTCCATCCCTGGTCAATATTACCAACCACAAACACAACCACCAGTTCCTGTTCGTCAACCATACGTCTCCACGATTATTGATCCAAACAGTCGTGAATACTACATGGACGCGTCGGAAGTCAAAGATGAAATCAATCCTAATTTATACTCGAACTCCACCTTTGTCAAGAGTGAAAATCCGAATAATTTAAGTATGAAAGATTTGATTCCTACACGTGAAGGATTTCAATTACCGAATGCATCCAACTCGGAACAAGCAGATGAACAAGCAAATCGTAACAAGTACATGCAACAACGTATTTCGCAAGCATATGAACATATGCCTCCATCCAAGCAAGTATATAACATTGGTGCACAAGGCAATGTTTACTCGATGCCTCAAGATAAAGGACCGGTAGCACCACCATTTGATGCGCGTCAACCTCGTTTTTTACAAGCACCTATTTCTTTGTACGACAATTACCACAATCAAGGAGGTATGGCGATGTTAAATCCAAAGTTATACACCCAGTATGATCAATCACCACCTGGTATTGATCGCCAATATCCAAGGGATCCAACGCAACTTTACCAAGCTGCACCAAAGTACGTTTATACAAATCAATGGTTCAATCAACCGGAAGAAAAGATCATATTAACGGATCAACAACCAAAGTTGTATTCCTACGAAGTTCAACAACATCCTTTGAATGGTTCACAAATTAGGTATCAGCCTGGTAAATCCAAGTTAGCAGCACCTACAAATGATCAAGTCTACGACGCACAAACCGACAAGTCTAGATATCCTATATATGGTCGTTATGATCCACAATTATTACGTACAGATGGTACACCAGGAATGAGAAGCAACAATCCGGTTCGAACACAATGGTCACAAGAATTATCGGATTTCACACCTGCACCTGGTTCCTATGATTTTGAACATATCCAACCGAATTCTCATTTGAACTACACAGATCCTAACTTGTCTTACAAGTCGGTGGAATTAGGTCAAGTTCAATATTATACTTCCAATAAAGACGTGTATGCAAATCCAAATTTTGCAACACCAGCAAAGGTTGATTTTGTCGATTTTCGTAATCCTAACAATGCAACCTATCCTTACTACAATCGTGTGACAACATCGGAAGAAGTACGTCCGCACGTAGAATCACAATGGAGTGCAGACCAAGTATATCATCGTGAAGATTTAATGTCCCAGAAGATGTCACAAATGAATAAACATGATTGGTCGGCTCGTTTTGGTGCTTAACTTGTAAGTTCAAACTCATTAGTTTTCAAATTGGTATAGAGTAATAAAAATTTGTTTTATTAGTATAAATTGATAGTATTGTTTCACTTTTTATTACAAATAACAACACACAATTTATTTACCAGTAGAACCAAATCCACCTGCACCTCTTGTTGTTTCATCAAGTGTATCAACGAGTTTAATACGAATGGGGCACAATGTAGGTGACATATTTGAACTAAACGTGTTCCCTGTTCTACTTCGTAAACACCATTGGATAAATTACGAACAGCAGCTATAATGTCTCCTCGATAATTACGATCTATGATTCCGACACTATTCGCTAAACACAAGGGTGTTTTACTGATAGAGCTTCTTGGGTATAAATAATAGGAGACTGTCTCGTTGTTTTCGTTCAACATACGACATTTGATCTTCATGCTTACAAACGTGGATGAAGATACCGTAGGAGAGATGGTGGTGGAAGTTGGAACGTATAAATCCACACCTGCATCATCTTCGTGGTTACATCTGTTCAAGTAGTATTGTTTGATATCATCGTTTTCAGCAAGGATTTCAAGTGTATATATCATTTTACGATTTGTTTTACAATTTATTTGTATGCAAGCAATTTCTTTAAAGTTGTAAACTCATTTTGTAGATGGATACATTTTATAGATATTGCATGACCATAAAGACAATGTCTGCATAAAACACATCAGATACAATTTCTCGGAGTTTTCGTCGACGCTTAGGCATTACATAGCTTGTATCTTCGTTGATATGAAGCATCTCTGCATCTGCAATAGAATGAAGTTTTTTGAGCATCGGTTCTATCTCATCGTCTGGCAAGTAGCTGTTATTGCCCAAGAATCGTTGAACACATTGATGTTCATAACAAGTACCAATTGCAATACAACTATTTGCGCTTGTATATCGTTGGAATAATGTACACACAACTTGTTTTGTAGTTCGTTTGTGTTGATACTCGAGTTTTATGGCTAAAAAGGATCGTCCATATGCATCGTATCCTCTCATCAAATCTTCAACCATATCTTCGGTTCGAATAAAGTCTATGTAATCTGTAGGACCCATTTTTGTGTTTATGTCTAACAAGGGAATCTTACTTGGATCGAGACTACGAAGTATCTTAAACATCGAGTTGGTAACAATGAAATCACACGTATCAATTAACGATGATAGACTTACATAAATATCTTTAACACATGATTTATACACGAGATGTAACAACTGTTTCTCACGTTAAGTTGATAAAAATCACTCATTTATGAGTTAAGCAATTTAGCCTTTTATTCATTCATATTCCATTATCTACAGCTACAGCGCAAGATGCAAAAGTTCTACATTACGTTATTCAAACAATAGGTATTATTCTTGCTATTGCCTATATATCATGCTCGTTGGAATTAGCAACATTTATCCTACTTTTACAGCATAAAATCCAAGTATTTGAGATAAACTTTTTGAAAGCATTTTGGGCTTTGGGCTTGTTCATGACATTAGCAACTTGTCACATTATTTCATTTGTATATGCAGATCATCAAAAGTATGATATACTACAAAAATTTCGAACCTATGTTATATGTGCAACGATCGTTCAGATCATTTTGTATGTCGTCTTTTTTGACCTATTGATGAAGGTGTATAATACGACAGATATTGTGTTGCACTCCGTGTTTGGATTTGTGTACTTGTTCAAAGTTATTACGTCGTATAGAAGTTTTAGGCAACTAGCACAGCAACATGAACAACGAGATATTCCTATACATCAATTACGGGTGCTGCAACAAGACATTATACCTGCAGGATCTTGAGGAGTGTTGATCATTTGTTTATAAACTTTCACCTTATATACACAAGAAAATAATAAAATGAGTTTTTTATTTGAGCAAATGTATTGTTTCGATTGGCACTTGGTCAAACATTTTTTGTTAAACATTTTTGTAAAAAACTTTTTACCAACCGTAAGATAAGCAACAGTTCATAAACTATTTATAAACACCGTTCATGTCGGTCTCTCCTACTTTACTCCAACAAGCAGAGAAATCCTTTCAACTACCTAAAGTACTCGTTGGTACAGTTGCGTTACTCCTCTTTTTGTATTTGTTAACTTTATTCGTAAGATGCAATCACGACAATACCAACGTGATTTGCAAACTAAGTGTGAATATACGTATTGTGTTATTATTTTTTGTGTTATTAGTAGCTGTATTACAACTGACAGCTCAGTATCAATTTTACAACATGAAATCAATTGGTTCAGAAAAACAACCATCATCCACAAAAACAAGTATCAAAGATGAAGCAACCCTCACCAAACAACTTGTGCGTACAAAACTCGTTCAAAAAGTTGCAGATTACGTATCTGTTCCATTTTACGTATTGATTGTTTTAGCCATTGCTTCGTTGATGAACTCGAATGTTTCGTTGTGCATCAAGCATACCTGTTCATTATGTGGTATCAATTAAAAGGGTGTTTTTGAGATTTAAATAGGTTGATATGTATTTTGTAAGACAGCATTCAAAATAAATAACTAGATGTCATCCTCCGAAGTAACAAACGATCAACCAACAACAACCGAGAAACAAGAAGAAGAAGTACGTATGATATGGATTACACCTGATGCGGAAAAAGTTATCTCGTATTGTGCAAGAGTATCTAATCCTGCAAATCAAGAGAATTACGATACAGCAGATAAATTATTACGTTATTGTTACAAGAATCACCATTGGTCTGTCTTTGAAATGGCATCCATGTGTTTAGAAATCAACACAACAAGAGCTATCGCAGCTCAACTTATCAGACATCGTTCGTTCTCGTTTCAAGAGTTTTCTCAACGATACGCGAATGTCAACGAATTAAGTATTCAAGTTCCTTCATTTCGTACACAAGATTTGAAGAATCGACAATCTTCTCATGATACTTTGTCTCTTGAAAAACAACAAATACTCCAAACCAAAGCCAAACAAATCAACGATATGTGCTTGGACTTTTATAACGAATTGATTCAAGAAGGAGTGGCAAAAGAATCTGCTAGATTTGTATTACCACTTTCTACATCTACTAGACTTTACATGTCAGGCACAATCCGTTCATGGATACACTATGCTCAATTACGTACAGATCCAGGTACACAAAAAGAACATCGAGACCTTGCCTTACAAGTACAAACTATCCTTGTTCAACACATTCCATCTATTAAAGGATTGTTGTTATAAAATCGTGGTGTCGTAAAACGTCGTGTTAAGTGCAAATATTTTTTTTTCTAATTTTTATCTGAGCATTTATTAACAACAATATCCATACAACATGTCCTTCTACGATATTCAAGCAAATCCAGCAAACTTTGCAGTTCGTGCTATTGCAACAAGACAAGATAGAGAAGAAAACTATGCAATCAAAGCTTTCTCCGCAACAAACATGACATCCGCAGAAATCTTAGCTATTCCTGCAGCTTCCATCCAAAAAGGTACAATCTTATTCAACACAACAGTCAACCAATTCTGGGGTTATAACGGTACTGCTTGGGTTCCATTAGCTTAAATGTACTACTTTTTACTTTGACGAATAAAACATAAATTTTATTCTTGGTGTGTATCAATAAAGAACCGAAAATATTCAATACACAAAACAAAGAAGAGATGCGTATATTGTCTGTTGATATCTATAGTGGTTCTACATCCTCAATCACAAAATCATCGTGAATGTGTTTTTCCATTCCTTTTTCATACGTGTTTTTGTCGGTTTTTTCAACCGATACATTCACCATATCTACGCTAATATATCCTTTGAGTATCGATTGACAAACATCGTTGCACACGTAGGTTTGAACTTTGGGTACTTGTTGTATGTAATGTAATACACGGTTTCGTTGATGGTCGAACAAGTGGTTCAAATATTCGATGATGCTTATATTGGTGGTAGTTTGTGTGTTTGCTTGAAAACGGGCATACAACATACGATACACCTGCAACATACACTGATGTGTGAAGATATCACAAGCATAAATTAACTTGTCAATCAGTTGAAATAATGGGTCATGTATCGCATGTAAACAAGATATATGATCCACAACAATTTCCAACATATGTTGAACCATCTGATTGAACTTGAGTTGTTGATGACGATTACATGTCGCGGCAAGCAATAAAGTTGCATTTTGTACTAGTTTGTCCAATGAACACAGGTACATGTCATGTAATACATCGATAAATTTATCTTGTAGATTTGAGCTGCGCAAGCATATAATGTACTTTCGTAATAATTCAGTGGAAAAAAACTTAGCTTCGGTGATACGTAATATTTCCAACAACAAAACAGGTTCATACATGGAGGATGATGTAACTTCATTTGAAGAAGATCTTAGAACATGAGCAGGTGCAACCTTCATTGCTTTCATATTGTTCATAAGTGTGATCAAGAACTTGGTGGAACAAGGTTGTATGCCTTGATGCATGAAAAACAATATCATTTGTACATCTTGTACATGAGCCAAATGTTCAAAGATCGTGCAAGAAACACTGTTCATTCGTCGTTGTTGAATGGGTAAAACCATTTCTTAAAAGTATGAATGAAATAGGATTCATTCTATTCTATTTATTGACTAAAAAGTTGAACTCACAAGGTAAACTCAAAACATTCATTAAAATTATTCTGATACAATATAGTGAAACTCTAGTTCTGTAATATATGGTTCAAGTTGTTCCATTTCGAATGGGCATTTATGTTTGTATAACCACCGAATGACTTCTTCACCGCCATGTTGAACTGCATGTATCATACTCGAGGATGATAAAGGTAGTTTCAAGACAAAATACATAAAGCAAATCATACGTAAATTACCATGTTGACACCTGTGTAACGCATACTTGGTTCGAATCTTTTATTCCATTTTTGTTGATAATGTGCATTTATAATATTTGTCATAAACTTCTCCATATTCTTCCTTATCGTGATCACGTAAGCCATTATTTGGACAACACCATTCTAATACAGTAACTTTATCACATAATTCTAACCATTCATCAATAGAGTCAAATAGCGGTGTACCTTCATATACATCGCCTTGAAACATATATTTTCTTATAATATGAGCATTATAGATGCCATCATCAGCAACACCAGGATCACTGTAGTGACATCCATTGTCAAATGTAATTTTACAATCTTTGCAGTAATAAAACCACTTCTTAAAAAAATCATCATCTTCAAATTTAGAATCAAATTTAGCTTTCAATGTAGGCATATTATCTAAATGATTAAGATTATAAGAAGAAAATGCATCCACGTGACCACAATATGGACAGCATGACATGTCACCACCATAACCCCATTTAACTAAGTAATTAACTTTACTTGTATGATTGACACAATTTTTCATCTTTTAAGTAATCTAATAACTACATTTTAAATCCAAGTTAAATGTTTTTCTGAAATTTCCGGTAAAGTCAACATGTGATCTAATATATTGACGGCATATTTGTTCTTGCACGCAGCAAGTAAATGTTCACCATGCATGCAATGAATTTGTGAGAGTATTCGTTGTTCTTGTTGGAATCGTTGTTTGAACAAGGGTCTTGGTGATTGTTCGTCAGGTTGTAAACCTTGAATTTCATTGAGTAATTGTACATATGTAGTTTCATTCATTTCATTCATTTGTTTCAAAGTGAAAAAAATACTAAAATTCAAACATAAATCTTACGCATAAATCTTACGCATAAATATAAATAGAGAAACATCTTTTGATGATGATTCTACAATGTTTCTTACTTTTCTCATGCTTGTTCTCTTGCATCGCTCCTTCACAAAGTGCGTTTGTATGGAATACAACACCATGGTCAACATGTGATTTTGCTTGTTCACATTCACGTACTGTTACATGTATTGACGATTCCACAAATACCATTGTATCATCTAGTTTATGTGACTCCACTACGAAACCTGCTTCCTTGGGTACATGTACAGATGGTTCATGTATATACTTTTGGACACCTAGTTCATGGTCTTCGTGTGACGGAAATTGTAATCAAACTCGTACTGTCAGTTGCAAAACATATAATAATATTCCTCTTAATAATTCAGATTGTCAACTCAAAAATGGTCCATATACAGAAGCGTTGTGGCAAACGTGTTACCTAAGCACCGCTCGTTGGTACACCAGTATATACCAAGGTTGTAACCAGTATTGTAATCAAACAAGAGACGTCTATTGTACAGACAATGGATTTGGATTTTTGCCAGATTGTCATTGTCTTCAAAAAGAGTCTAGACCGTCCAACCAACAATTTTGTGTAGGTGGTATGTGTACGGTTTCTTGGTATGCTTCTTCTTGGGACACATGCAGTATAAGCTGCAATCAAACAAGGAATGTTTCTTGTTATACAAATACGAATGTACGTGTTTCAGATACGTATTGTAACGCTTTGACTAAACCATCTTCTTCTCAAGTATGTACAGGTGGATCATGTATATCAGATTGGATGATTACGTCAGATTGGAGTAGTTGCAATTCCACTTGTACACAAACTCGTACTGTTACATGTGTTACTTCAACAAATCGCACGGTTTCTGATGTGTATTGCAACAGCACCTTATTACCACCTAGATCTCAAGCTTGTAACAGTAGCCCGTGTGTTCTGTATGAGTGGAAAATCCCATCATGGTCAACTTGTTCCTATTATTGCAATCAAACAAGAAATGTAACCTGTTTTTCCAATTATAGTCCGTATCAGATGGTTATAAATGATTCGTATTGTGTTATGAGTTTGAACATGACTAAACCAGTAACAACCCAAATGTGTATTGCAAGTGGTAGTTGTCAATATTGGTGGGATTATGGATATTTAGGCAGTTGTACGGTTGATTGTTATCAATTACGTTATGGTGTGAAATGTATGTGGAATCGTGGTTGGGGCATTTTTCAACAGGTGTCAGATTCTTTTTGTAGTCACATGCAAATGCCAGCATTGGTTCAAGTTTGCAACAAAGATGCGTGTGTTCCTTATATTTGGATGACCAATAATACGTTGTCTACTTGTTCACGTTTTTGTAACCAGACTCGTGAACCATACTGTTATTCTAAATTAACAAGTTCTTACACAGATGAAAGCAATTGTAATGCAACTACCAAGTCTAAATATACGTTGACGCAATTATGTTTAGGTGGATTTTGTCAAGGCTTGTGGTCGTCGTCTTCATGGACATCTTGTGACATATATTGCAAACAATATCGTTATGTTGCATGTATTAATGGAACAAGTTTTACAAGCACGTATCATGTAGATGAAAGCAATTGTTCGTATCAGCCTAAACCGTCTGTTGAACAAATGTGTTCAGGTGGGAGTTGTAAACCATATGCTTGGCTTGCAGGTAATTGGTCGTTGTGTAATACAAATAATTGTTTACAAACAAGGAATGTAAGTTGTGTAGACGTGTACAATCAGACGATTGTCAACGACACTATTTGTGTACAACTTTGGACATGGCCATATGGTAAACCTATCAGTACACAAGCATGTTGTTCATCTTCTTCTTCAAGTTCTTCTACAATAAGTAGTTCATCTTTGTCTTCAAGTTCTTCTACAGGTGTTACTCCTTCGTCTTCTTCCTCAAGTGGTTCATCTACAGGTGTTACACCTTCGTCTTCTTCAAGTAGTTCTTCGAGTGGTTCATCTACAGGTGTTACGCGTGTGTCTTCGTCTTCAACTAGTTCTTCGAGTAGTTCTTCTACAGGTGTTATGCATGTGTCTTCGTCTAGTTCAACATCGAGTTCATCTACAGGTATTACGCGTGTGTCTTCTTCAAGTTCGTCGTCTAGTTCATCGTCAGGGTCAAATAATTCATCTGGAATTGTCAACGGACCAAGCGGTTCAAATCAATTTGATACAGTCAGCAATAGTAGTACGACAGGAGGTATAATTGCAGGAGTAGTCGTTAGTGTTATTGTTGTGATTGGACTTTCTGTTGGATTTTGGTGGTACAAGTATCGTCGTGTTGATAATACTCGTCATGTAGAAATGGTGGAACCAAGTAGTTTATGAGTCAGGTTGTTTTTTATTCATCATAATTTTTCAAAAAGCAAGTAAAAATTAATAAAAAAATTACAACTCAGTTTTAACTTGTGAATCTATTTGTTTCTCTTGTTCAATTGTAGTTTCGATTTCTGTTTCGATTTCGGTTTCTTCAACCACCTCTTCACTTGCACTTGTTTTTGTAGTTGATAATTCTTCTTGAACTTGAAACGACGAGTTGTAAATATCACATACAGTATTAAATGCATTTCTTTGAATCCATACATGCACAAACAAGATCCATTCTTTGGGTGTGACTTCACTGTTTGCATAAATCGATGGCATGTACGTGGTATTGACAACTTGATAATCCTTATTGAGAAAACTAGTAATGTTCAAATTGATCGTCCAATAGTTGATATCAGGAAATGTAGCTTCAGGATTCTTGAAGGATGGAATGGTCTGTTGCACAATTACAAATGTACAAGCATCATTTACGTACTTTCGTTTCTGGAAAGCACAGTTCAATAAACTTGCTTGATACATAACCTGAGATATATTGTCAAACTTACTATTGGTTATGGGTGCGAGATACAAGATCTCTTCTTGGTTGGTTGTGCTTGTTTCATTCAACAAAATATCGGCAAACTTTTTTGATACTGTTGGTTTACATTCGTTGATTGCCAAACTACAATATTCATTAAACACATTTGGTACATCGATAGAATGGGTTATGCACATGTATTCAACACCATTTTGAACTAGAGTTGGGTTCATGAACTGCATGACCATACCAGATAACATAAAATAAAACAATGCAACAATAATAAATACAAAGCATCCAACAACTTTGAATGCAAGTTCACAGATATAAAAACAACGTCGAATGGAATTGATTGTACACATTACCGGTTTGTTCTTTGTTTGTAAGTTGAAAAATATATGCTGTTAAAAAAAGAATAAAAAAAAATGTATCAAAAATGTATAAAAAACATATGTTTTATACATGAAAAGATGCGTCAAAAATCTATTTACGTACATGAATCATACCCCATTTAGATTTACGCTGTATCATTAACTCTTGTTCTAATTGTTGATACACTACTTGGTATTCCAACCATTCTATAGGCTGAAAATTATATGCATCTTCATATTGCACAGAAAATTGTGTGTATCCAAGATTGTGTAACCAATCAAGAATCAACAAGAGTTCTGCTTTCTTTTCTTCTGCCCATTCAAACGCAATATGGGTATTTTGCAAGCATTGAGTCAAGCTCTGAATGACATTCCATTCATATCCTTCAACGTCAATTTTTAAATAGGATGGTACTCCATACACACGAATTAATTCATCGATGGAAATAGTTGCTACGTTGTTGATAGGGGTCCATTGTCTATACGACTCAGAAAATCTAGACTGTTGAACCCATTCTATATCTGCTGTAGATATGGTATCAGCCTTATTGACATAAAAGGTTGCACTTGCTTCTTTACTCACAATATTGTTGCACACAATCACGTGTGATTGTTCAATTTCAGCTTGAAAGGTAGCTTGTAATTTTTCACACAATAATGGATTCGCTTCCACGAGTACACAACGTTCAAACTCATGTTTACGTGCTTGTGTGTAAGCACCAACATTGGCACCGATATCAAAAAGAAGGGATGACATCAAAAAAAACAAGAAAAACGTAAAGAATAATACTAACTACTCAAAAGAGTTCACAGTTTAAACCTGTAATTACAACCATTTAAACCGTTACACCTAACAATTTGAAGTTCTTTTTATAACAATGTTTTGCGAACGTATAATGCATCTCCCCATTTATACTCGGAGTAGATCTTCTCACAGACACGTTGAAATCCATGACCATCTAAAAACGCATCCATTTCAGGTAATTGTGCACATCCTTTGTATACTTCATCAATATTAACTTCAATGTAAATGTAATCAATTTGTGGAAGAATCTTGGTTGCACCTTTCAACACCAACAATTCAGCACCTTGTACATCCAAGTTCATCATGTTCAAGTTTTTAAATGTACTATCGCCGACTGTTTCAGGTGTAATAATGGTTTCTAAACAAGTTGATGTCAACTGCATTTCATCTACAAATTTAACGTGTGGGTGATGAATGGCATGAACACCAAAGTCTAAAATAGAAGAGGATTGTCCTTCATTGGATGTGATTTTAAATGTATACGTTTGTCCTTCGACATCTGTACACAATGCTTCAATGATACGTGCTTGTGGGTACATCATACGTGATTGCTTGACATGATCCGGATTGGCTTCAACCCAAATGACGTTGTCGTTTTTTAATTGAAGAGCGTTGTAATAATGGATTTCTTCACACAAGTGAGCACCAACATGGATGACACCACGTACACTCTTCGGAGAGCACCAACGATATAATTCTTCGTATGAAAATAACATTTGATTTTGTTCATACATGGTCAGTTCTTTAAATACTGTTTTTGCAAATTTTGTATGAAATGTGAAGCTAGTTTGCATTCATTTCATGGATCCATGCAAATTGTTGAAATTGAGATGGAGTCGTTTCTTCTTGATTTATCAACCTGGAGATGATGACTTTGAATAACGGGATTTGTTGATGCCACAGTTTATAATGGGTTTGTTTCGCTATATTATTAGGTTGTACATAGTCCAAGATGTCACCATCAATGTGACTGTCACCAGGTAAATGAACAAGGTGATAAAATTGTAATTTGCTATTTTGATCTAGAAATTCAAGAACAGCATAGTATTCTTTTAATGTATTGTTGTCTACGTATCCATTGTACTTGACTCTGTACGTAGTGCACCATGGTTGTAATGTACTTGTATCATAAGAACAATGAACGATTTTTGCATATGGCATATTGTTCAACACAATGCGTATACGTTCTTGGATACAATCCGTGCTTGTCAACACAACTACAATTGGAGAATAAAAGTAGAAGAGTCGTTCAATACGTTTTGCACAGGCAACGACATTCAAGTTATCTATAATGAATTGTCGAGGGGAAAAAGTAGGTAAATCCTGGATGAATTGTTTCAACTCTGTGAAAAATGAATCTGGATCATCATTGTTTACATATATTTTTCTCCCACATTTGTCAGACCAATAGGGTGCACTTGTCACACCACAATCTGTATCATCAATCATGGTTCTATTGTTCTTTTCATCTCGTTGACTTTTCACATCGATAATTAACAAGGGAACATCACAGGCTAATGCTTCTTGCAATGCAAATCCTTGTGATTCATGGCTACCCACCCAGATGCCAAACTTGGATGTATGTAATACGTGTTTGAAATGTTGTTCTTGATACGATCCATAGACAATTTCATGCTTACATTTGACTTTCGACTTGATGAGATCAACAATGGTTTGATCTCTGTTTTTTATGTACAAAAAGGTATCTCCTTTTGGTTTGGCGATCAATATAGATTTGTTACTTGTGTCTTTGTATTCAACCTGGTTGTTTGGTTGAAACTGTTCCGTATCAACAGGAAGGGGAAGAGTACACAAAAATATGGATGTGGAAAATTTCGATATGTACTTTTGAACCCAATCTGAAAGAACATTGACGATAACTTGATGATGTTGTTGTTGAAATTTATCAATGGAAATATTAGGTCCACATAAAATGTATTGTTTTTTGAACTCGTAAGGTTGAACAAGTCTATCGCAAAAAATCACCAGATTTCCTTTTGTGTTGTTGACGTCTTCAACGGAAGCATGTGGCAGAAACGTTAATGGAATGTTCCAATACTGATTGGCTAGCAACTCAATCGCTAGTTTGTTTTTATGATGTATCCAACCAACAACGATGATACCAGTAAACATGAATAAAACAAATATATTTTTTATTCGATGGAAAGAAGTTGTTTTTAATTCACCAATTTATTGATCGACATAATCTCCACTAACAGCAATGTTACCACATAGATGTAAGGTTGACACCATAGTTGTAACGTTAGGATCAAAGTATTCGGTGTCTTCAATCGAGGTAAGACCTTGTAAGATATCATCTCGTTGTACAATGTTACGTAAACGTTGTGTATAATCGTTCATGTGACTAGCATGGATTTTGTACAAAGTGGTTGTGCGTGATTTTACAACATTATTGGAGGTTGCTAAATACTGTTGAACATCAAATGTGTCTTTGAGTTTATATCTACCAGATACCTTGAAAAAATGATAAAAGACTGTTTTATTGCTATCCAAAAATTCTAACAACGAGGTGATTTCACCTGCACCTTTTGCTTTCGAATAGTTTAAGCTGGTGTTCTTGACACGATAGACTTGGTCGCAACCTGCTTGTAACAATAGTTGTTCTTCAGATGAAGAAATGTTGGAGGCTTCAACAACCACGATTTTCGCCCATGGCATATGCTTCAAAATAGATTGTATGGTGTCTTGTGTTTGTTGTATACGTTGTTCAGGTGTGTAAATCGAACGAACATTTGTGTACGACAATGGGGTATTCGGTGTGTAGATCATGGATGTAACTGCTACCAAGACAGGTGTGTACATTTGAATGAATGTACGTTTCAAATATTCGAAGAAAAGATCTGGGTGATTCAACGAGCGTATATACGTTGCAGGTTGATATGTTGATAAAGTTTCCAAAAAGTTTGTTTTCATTTCGTTGAATGTTTGTATTGGTTCATTCTCTTCAAGTTGAATAAATTGCCCACATTCACCAGACCATTGTGGTACGTTGATGAGGTGTAATGATGAGTGTACTTCGTTTTGCTTCTTTTGTTGCAATACAAGAATTGGTTTATTCAAGAGCAAAATCAGTTGAAATATAATTACATCGTAATATGTAAACTTGGTAAGAGTAGTCGGACATACCCATATACAATACGCGGAACTGTTGATAATGTGAAGTAAATTTTGTTTATACTCTTCGATGCTTTCAGGTAAAGTACCAAAGTATAAATAATGAGATGGTTCAAATGTTTGTACTACCAATGAAAACAATGACAAATTTACGTCGGAAGAGGAACACAACAAAGTACATGTTTGAGCTTGCAATTTTCCTGTTGGTTGTGTGTCTTCTGTTGTCATCGTATCTTTTGCCATCACACGAAAGTCCGATCCTTGTTCATCAATGAAGAATGGAAAAATAGATGTGTATCCAGAGAACGATGGATGTTCAGAAATCAAGGAGTGCATAGGTTTCGTAATGGTGTTCAACAAATAAGGTTGACGAATCAATGAAGGCACAGATTCCAACATGAATCCTTCTTCGATAAAATACATCATATATTTTTGACGCCATACAAAGAACGGTATGTGTAAAAATTGTGTGGAAATCAACAAAGTATTAGCCTGTAATTGATTGATCGATTGGATATCTTCTCCGTAAGGAGGACGTATAGTTTCTACGTGGTACAATCCAATATTTTGTGCTTGACACATAACCTTTAATCCATCTAAATATATAACTGGTAACGAACCAAGGACAATAAGACCATTCATCTTGTTGTTAATTAGTGAGTAGTTGGTTGTAAGAAAATACCTTGTCTTTAGAGTAATAAAAATATGTAAGTTTATTATATTGATACAACCGTTCTATTTTAACTAACTAACTTTACGTAAAGCAATCTGATATCCTTGGTGAACTACCGAGTAACGTGAACCAAATGTAGAAATAACAGAATCCATAGCACGTTTGTTTTTTCCATCGTGACCACCTAAATAATCGTCCATCCACATAATTCCTCCTTGTTCTAAAATCTTGTCTGCTTCTGTCATATCTAACTTGATGTCTTCTTCCAAATGACTACCATCGATATAAATAAAATCAAACATAGGTCCTTGGTACTCTTTGAAAAAATCAGAGCTATACATTTGTTTCATTTGCACCTGAGACGCATGGCTGCTTGCTGCAATATTAGCTAAACACAATGTTTTGGTTTGTGACGTTAATGGTGTACATACATCTCCTAAATCAAATGGGTCGACACAGATTAGTTCAGATTGAGGATGAAGAAGGTATTTATCAGAAAAATGACAAGCAGACATTCCTTCATATGACCCTATTTCCAACAATCGAATAGGTTGTTGTTTGTCGAGTAATGGTTGTAAAAATGTGTGAACATGTTTCTTTAATTCAGAAAGATCGAACCATGGTTGTGTGAATGTATACATCTTTAAAAATTTACAATAGACTAAAGTTAATAAAACTAGATTTGTTTATTTTTAAGCTTGATTATACAATTCTAAAAACTCAGATGCTTTGAATCCAGAGAGATCAATCCATGCTCGTGTATTTTGTCCATTCAGGATATCCAACAAACTACCAACATCAAAAATAAATACACGGTCATATTTTTTCCATATGCGTTTTTGAAGCGGACGTCCAGCACAACCCATAAATACCACAAAGATTGTATATTGTGAAGGATCGATGTTTTGTTCAATTTGTGTCCATACTGTCTCAATTTGTTGATACGAGTCTTTTGGTGCTGTACCAATACGTTGATACTTGGTACCAAACAATAATTCAATCAACGGTGGATGAACTTGTTGATTACCTATAATAAAACATGGATACTTCATACACGCTGATTTGATTTCCTTCAGAAACGAAATAGCAAATTGAGGATGATACGTTGCTTGATAAGACAATGCAACATGACTCCAAATAGATGGAAAATTGGACAAGTATGCTTGAGCCATACTTACATAACGATTATAACATTCTTCATTACTTAAATGATTACCAGGAAACATATGAGGTTCTGCATTTTCTTGATAATACAAGGGAAGACACTTCATAAATCCAGGATCTGCAATCTCGAATACTTCTTTCATCTCGTTGGCAAATTGTGGTGATGCACGATTGTACGAATCATCATGGTTGTGAAGAAGATACAAATCACCATCACCAATACGTACATATGCACACTTTTGTTCTTCACGTAAATAGGATAACAATTGTTCTAATGTTTCTCTTGACTTTTCACACTTGATAACCATCTTTGAACGTAGGTGTTGTTTCTTTACCTGATGTGTAGACAAGGTTTAACTTGCTTTTTTAAGTTTTTCTTTCCAATATGTAACAGTTTCACGTAGTCCGTCTTCAAATGATATACGTAGTTTCCAACCTAATTGTTGAAGCTTTGAACTATCGATAGCATAACGATGATCGTTAAATAATCGGTCAGGTATGTATAATAGGTGATCTTCTAACGGTGTGCTTTCATCGTAATCACGACAATAGGCCATTAACATACGTGCAATCTCCAACACGGAAAACTCATCATTACAACCAATGTTGTAAATCTCGTTGATTTGTCCCTTTTGTATGATCGTATCAACTGCTTCACACACGTTTTCCACATAGATAAAATTACGTCTTGTGCTTCCATCTCCTTGAATTGTTAGCTTCTCGTTTTTAAGAAGTTGGTTAATGAATCGTGGTATAACTTTTTCAGGATACTGATTGGTTCCAAACACATTATTACCACGTGTAATGATGATAGGCAATTTATACGAATGGTAATATGAACGTACAATGAATTCAGCACCTGCTTTTGTGGCTGCATATGGATTGGTAGGGTTCAACAAGGACTTTTCAATACATCCTTCATGATCATTATCAACTTCACCATATACTTCATCTGTTGATATATGGATGATTTTCTCGATAGGTCGTTCTTGGTGTTTTAAACGACAACACTCTAACAAAACATGTGTTCCAAGAACATTGTCATGTGTGAATTGAATACTGTTTCCAAAAGAATTATCAACATGCGATTGAGCTGCAAAATGTACGACAATATCTATATCGAATGAGTTAAGTATTTGCAATACATTGTTTTGGTTTGTTAAATTGGTAATGAACAAACAGTATCTATCAGGTGATTGTTGTTGAATAAAACGAGTGTCACTTACATAATCCAATTTGTCGATATTGATAATAAAGCATGTAGGGTATGTTTTATGCATATAATTGATGAAATGAGAACCAATAAATCCACATCCACCTGTCACTAAAATGGTTTGTTTCTTCATGATTGTTTGTTTGTCTATTCGTGTTTACTCTTGATACAAATAAATAGATTTAAAATCATTCATTTTACCTATTTAAAGAGTATAGGATGAAACCGATTTTTCGATCAGGATATAACGTACTGTTTTATGGTGCAAAAGGATGGATTGGTTCACAAATGGTTGAAGAGTGGAAAGAACGACATCCTAAAGACACGGTAATCGTATCAGATACTCGTATTGATCCTTGCAATTATCAACAAATCTATAAAGAAATAAAACAAGTAGAACGCGTCGTTTGTTTGGTCGGACGCACATCCGGTAGAATGGAAGATGGAACCTGGGTCAATACCATCGATTATTTAGAATCCAACTTGCACGAAAATCTTCATGACAATCTTGTTGGTCCCATGATGTTAGCAACTATTTGTCAACAACTTGAAGTTCACCTGTTATATATTGGTACAGGATGCATTTTTTCATGGGATACACAACAAGATCAAACGTCACGTATTGTGGAAAAAGACTCACCTACCTTTTTTGGTTCCGCGTATTCAACAGTCAAAGGATTTACAGATCAAATGATGAGTTGGTACAGCAAGATTGTTTGTAATTGTCGTATCCGTATGCCTATTATGAACCAACATCATGGGCGTAATTTTATTACTAAAATTGCTTCTTACTCTAAGATTCACGATATGCCAAATAGTATGACGTATTTACCAAATGTTATTCCTATACTTATTGCACTTTCACGTGAAGCTGCAACAGGTACGTTTAATGTAACAAATCCAGGATGGACGTCACATTCTCGTATTTTGCAACTTTACAAATCCCATATTGATCCTTCTCATTCGTATACATGTATTGAAGAAGAAAGTCAATTACAACTCAAAAGCAAACGTTCTAATAACATCTTGGATACAACCAAGTTAGAAACATGGTGCAAAGAACATCATCTCGACCTTTGGTCCATTGAGAAATGTTTAGAACATTGTTTTACAAGTTGGAACGAATGAACAAAAAGATGTAAAAAATGCAGTTGAAATAATAAAAATATATTGTTTTATTATCTATCGTTTAGAAGCAAACATAACAACTCAAATACTACCCATAAACATAACAATGTAAACAACAAAATTTACAACAAAAATAACAAGAACAAAATACAACAAGAGTAGAAACGTACGTAAATACTTATGCTTTGGATTTTAATACCTTTGGTTTGATCTCTTTTTTACCACTACCTATAGTTTCTTCCTTTTGTTCTTGATACAATGGTTGAATCGCTTTCACAAATTCATTGCATTCCTTTAACCATGTCGTTTCACACGTTTCATCTTCCAATTGTTTAAGCTGTTGCTGTGCTTTCACGACATCTTGACGCAATTCTCCAAGACGCTTTTCTGTCATACTACGAATTGGTAAGGTCAATAAATAATCAAACGAGTCATCCTTTGGTGTAAACTTAGATGCTTGTAATTGTTGAACAACTGTCTCTTCTGGCTGTTTGATGTCTATTTTAGATTGTAAAACCATTTCAATAAATTTGACCTTGTTTTGTAAGAATAACACATGTGCTTTCATACGTGCAATTTCACCTTGTTTACGTGTGTTGTAAAACTCATAACGTACGTTACAAAATTCATCCATAATCTCGTTAACGTCGTGATACTTGTTCAACTTGTTTTGTGAATTGAAAAGTACCATATTACTTGTAAAGATCGTATCGGTTAATCCTAAATCTTCATCTTTCAAGTCAGAATCACACTTGATAACAAAGTGAGGAGAGGATACAGAGTAATCTTTCATGTCAGAAATAATGCCTTCATCAAGTAATTTTTCAAGGTGTTTACGATACTTGACAATCGTTAATTGCTTACGTCCAATCGGTATTTCTGTAATCGTGTATTCATTGTCCTTGATCTTGTTGAACACACCCGTTGTACGAATGACCTTGTCTTCCATCATAACTTGACCCTTGAATCCACGAAAAAATGGACGAATCGTTGGTTGTTCATCGAAAGATGCTTGGTTGTTTTTCAATTTAATCCAAAACTTGATATACTCAATCATATCATCAATACGATACGAAGTCACATTGGTTGACCAACCTGAACCAATCCCTGAATTGCCATTGATCAAAATATACGGTAAAATAGGAAGGTAATACTCTGGTTCAATGATATCACCATCTTCTGTTTGATACTTGAGATAGTCACTATCTTCATCACGGAAGAGAAGACGTGTCCATGGTTCCAACATCGTGAAGATATAACGTGCAGACGCAGCATCTCCTGTATCACGTCTTGAACCAAAATTACCCTTGTCGTTTAACAAAGGCACATTGTTCGAACCGACAAAACGTTGTGCCATCTTGATAATGGTATCAAACAAATTGACCTCACCATGATGGTACTGTGTGACTTTTGCAACATCGGCACCAAACTGTGCAACCTTGATTTTGTTCTTGATATTTGTCTTCAATGCAGCGTATAACACTTTACGTTGAGATTCTTTGAATCCATCCACCATACTAGGTATAGAACGACGACAATCATCCAAGGAAAACAAGATTAATTCATGGTTCAAAAAGTTGGTAATGGACAATTCTTCAATTTCATAATCTTTGATATTGGGAAACTCTGTTTGTGGTTCAAAACGTTGTAACCAATCTTTACGGTAATTTGCACGTTCTTTGGCAAAGATGTTTTCAATTTGTTCATCTGCATGTTTGTCCTTCTCGACTTGCACGATACGACGACCAAAATCATCCTTGATGTCTTTTGCTTCGGATGTACCCAACCCTTTGAAATAATGAATATGTTCTTTTTTCACACCGTTGGTTTTGATAAAGTGTTCTGCTTGAGATTGGTAAAAGAACGACACGTTTGGTTTGGTTAACTTTACAATAGGAGTACGCATAAAGTTGAAGAAGCCTGGAATGTCCAACAACGTTGGAAACAAGGTGTGAAAGAAGTTGTACAACAAACCTACAATGTGATGACCATCCGTGTTATGCACGATCAATTCACCCACACCTGCCTGGAAATGATGGTTCACAGTTTCAAGGTCGTAAACCTCAATATCTTGTTTACCAAGAGGGATGATCTGCACAATTTGTTGGTATTGCTCTGGACGAACGGAGTCGTCAAAGTAGATCTGAACCTTGTTGTCTTGGGTCATACGCAATAACGGACGATCATTGCACATCTTGTAAAACAAGAACATACTTTGTGCTAAACATGCATCTTCGAAAATAAGGTTTTGATAGATATCTTGAATGGCGTGGTGTTCTACATTCTTAGGTTGTTTTTCTAAAATCGAATCCAAGTACTGTTTGCAACTATCGGTAAATTTCACGTGACGAACAAGCTGAGAAAAATCAGGTGATACGCGTTTGAGTTGTTCAAAAGTAAGAACGGGTGGAAAGGAATGCAATAATTCGGAGTTGACAGACACCATAGTAGGTTGGATTTTTTCTGCTTGTTTGGTTAAAAGGGAATGGTCTTCTGTAACATCGACGATACCTGTGTTTGTAACAATACGATACATTTGCTTCTGTGTACGATGCTTCATAACATGGCGAATCGGTGTCCATCCTTGTTCTGTCCAAACATCGTAGACGGAATCATTGTACCATTTATCATTGAACTCTTTCCAACTTGCATGTTTGGTTATGTTGTCAATACTACGTATTTCGATAGCGCCTTGTTCATTACGTAAAACAAGAGGTGTAGAACCAGGTACAGAGTCGGAGTCAGCACACACTACGAACTTTTTGTATCGAAGTTTAGCAAAGTTTTCTGGGTTAGAATAATCGGTACCATATTGAAGACCAATGGCTTGAATAATGGATTTTACTTCTGCGTTCTTTGCAAGGATCGTAGGAGATGCATTTTTCACGTTGAGAAATTTACCACGAATTGGCATCATACCAATGTAATCACGTCCTTTCACACCAAGCATACCATAGTCAACACCTTGTTTGAGGTAACCCAACGCACTTTTACCTTCTGATACACACAAGACACATGATTTACCTTTCTTGCCAACCATGTTTGCATCTTCCAACCCTTCAATACGTCCTTGTCCTTTCTTACGTTTGGTTTCATTTGTAAAGGATAACATCTCCTTCATCTTCATACCATCTTCAATACGTTTGACAAACTCCCATTTCATCAACTTCGCAATTTGAGCTGGTTTCACATCGGTTTGTGGTGCAGGTGATTTCAAAAATGTCTTGGTTTGTGGTTCATATTCTGGTTGATCCAATGTGGAGAAAATGAACATGAAAAAATGTTTACGCACATCACGAATATCGATATTGTTCTTCTTTTGCTTGCTGTCACCGTTCAATTTTTGCACGATAGGACGAAAAATAGCTTCACACCAAGTATCTACATGGATACCACCTGAACTTGTATAGACACCGTTGGCAAATGCAACATGGGAAAATTCACCTGAAAACGAAGGAGCAATCACGACTTTACTATCGTTGGATGTAAACGTCATGAACTGGGTTTTTTTACCACCGGCGGAGGAACGAGGTGTATTTGGTTCAGATGTATCTTCCATTGTTTCGTCTTGTTCGTCTTGTCCATCCTCTCCGTCTTGGTTGTCATCATTAAGATGCTCAAAGTACAGTTGTGTGTAGGAGAGAATATCTTTGATTTCAATTGGTTTGTCATTGAGAATGAGTTTCACGTTATGAAAGGAAACAGTCATGGCTGCATCGTATACTTGCTTCTTCATCAATTGAATGCAATCGTGGGTGAATGCATTGCCTGTAAGATGAAACTGCTTGAAATCCGGGTAAAAGGTGATTTGCGTGAACCCGTTTTTGCCTTCTTCGACGGACTTGGGAAATCCTTTTTTACTCAATACTGCTTTTTCAACATGACTCATATTGTTGCTCCACTCCTGGTGATACATCACACCTTCTTCTTTGTTGTAAATATCAAGCATAAACTTGGAGGAAAAAATATTGGTACATTTGACACCTGTAAAGAAAGTAAAATAAGAACGTTAGTACAAAAGATGGTGATAAAAAAATTAAGTGACTTACCAACACCATTTAACCCAGATGTTTTTCTTTCTTTGTTGTCATCATAATTGGAGGATGTTAACATATGACCAAAAATCAATTCAGGGATAGGAACATTTTCTGCTTTATGAACATTTGTAGAAATATTACGACCATCGTTCCAAACACTTATATGGTCATCGTGTATGTTGACTTTGATGAATTTAGGTGTTGGACAATTGGTATTTTCCAAAGATCGCCACACGTTGTCAATGGCATTGGACAACACTTCGATGAAGATACGCATTAATCCTTCATTGATTTCAGCTTGACGAAGAACAATACGAGGTGTGGTTGTGTCATCGAAGATAAAGATAGGATTGAATGTTTGTGTATTACGTGTAGAACCAATGTACATACCAGGACGTTTTAACACTTGTTCACGATGAGACAGTTTTTGATACTCTAGATCATCTTGCTTCTTGTTCACTTGAATGGTAGTAAGATCTTTCATGGATGAAACATCGGATAAATCTTCTGCATCTTTTGAAGGAGATTTACGACTTTTCTTTTGAAGAGGTTTTGTAGAGTTAGAATCACTGAATGCTTTTTCAACACGTTTTTGACGTTGCGTATTAGATGAATTATTGTTTGTAGACGACATTCAAATGTATTCACGTATTCACGTTTGTAAAAAACTATCAATATTAAAAGCACTTAATTTTTTTTAAACTTGTATTGTCATAACTTTTTAAAGTTAAGTTTGTACTTAAAAGTTAAGTTCAAAAAAAGATAATTGTTTATTATCTATTTTTTATCTATTTTTTTATCAAACACAAAGTCAAAATATTGGTTTAAACACATTGAATTTAGATCAAATAGATTCATATATATTTATATCCTGATTTTCTTCTTATAGTGCAAGCATGAGTTGTATAGTTCCAATACGTGAATTGTCTGTAGAGCAACGTGATTTGTTCAAACGCATGGGCAATGATTTAAAAGTTATTTCTAAACCACCTGAATTAAAACCATGGCAAATGAAACTCAAGTTCAAACCACAAGTGTTTTACAAAAAAGTCGAAATCCAATGTTATCAAGAGTTGTTGTATGACCGTGATAATCCTCGTATCGTCGTTCCCTTTGCATATGCAAAAGATAAAAAACTACCGATTGTGCCTTACATGTATCCTACCCTTTCTACGCAAAAATGCACGTTTTTAGCTACCTTGTTAGATCGTCAACTTGAAATTGAAGAAGAAGCTATGAGTATTTTACAAATGCACAAATCTATACTGTTATCGTTGTACACAGGCTTTGGCAAGTCACTCTTTGGCTTGTATCTCGCCAGTCAATTACGTAAGAAAACTATTATTGTGGTTCATCGTTCTATTATTATGTCGCAATGGCAAGAAGATATCGAAAAAGTGTTACCCAATATTAAATGCAAAGTATTGAGTTCCAAAGACACATTCAATGATGTCAAAGATTACGATTTTATACTTGCGAATGTAGTTAATATTACAGAGGTAGACAAGAACATATTTTTATCGTTTGGTTTGGTCATCATCGATGAAATTCACACCATGGTTACTGAAGCGTTCTCCAAGAGCTTTTTCTGCTTGCAACCAGAGTACGTGATTGGACTTAGTGCAACACCTGAACGTATTGATGGCTTGAACCAGCTGATTGATTTGACGGTTGGCAAGCACACGATTGTACGCAAAATGCATCGTATCTACAATGTCTACAAAATCTTTACCAAGATCAAACCAACGATTACGAAAAAAGCGGATGGAGGTATGGATTGGAACTCGTTGTTAAAGTCGTTGTCTGAACATCCTCTTCGAAATGAACTGATCGTCAAGTTAATACGGTTCTTTTCTACACGTAATATTTTGGTGGTGTGCAAACTTGTTGAACATGTACGTATTTTAGAACAGATGTGTTTAGAAGCGGAACCAGATATGCAAGTGTCTACATTTTATGGAAACAAAGCTAGTTACAACAAGGAGTGTCGTG
>Ga0214923_10002288_pt1 | contig 25701 bp, 34 predicted proteins | sample LL1510_MetaG_FD_177993 | JGI IMG/M metagenome (GOLD analysis project Ga0214923, IMG submission 177993) | Freshwater microbial communities from Lake Lanier, Atlanta, Georgia, United States - LL-1510 | ecosystem: Environmental > Aquatic > Freshwater > Lake | place: USA: Georgia | collected...
TTTTTCTATCTTTTTTTCTCTTTTTTTTTTCTATCTACTTTTCTCTTTTTTTTTCTATCTACTTTTCTCTTTTTTTTTCTACACAACATTTTGATTTTTTTGATAATTTTCATTTAAATAGTTTTTTATAACTTTTATTGTATCATTATAATTTCTTAAATATGACACATTTTTATCTATAAACAATGTATCACAAATAATTTTATAATTTACTCTCATTTGATCCTGGATTTCTTCAGATATTTTAGATAACTTTTCTCCAACATCCTTTAATTTGTCAGTTGACATTTCATCAGAATACAAACTACCAATAAACTGAGCATAATTATAATTATGATTTAACATAATATTACCAAATATTAATGATGCCTTTGTTAACTCATGAATATCAGACATGTGTTTACTATATGCTTGTTTTGCATGAGATTCATAATTTTCTAAATGTTGAACAACAGTGCTTAAGTCATCGACATCTTTGTGTAAATCATCATTTGTTAAAATCAAATCTGAATTCTCATTTTTTAAATTCTCACATTCATTTATTAAACTATTTAATTCATTATTTACAATGTCATTTTCAATATTTAATTTAATAATACTTTCTTTTAGTTTTGTATTTTCATTTTTTAATTCAAATATCTCATAATTTTTTTTTAATTCATTAAACTGATAACGTTTATTTAATTCTGCCATTTCATAATTTTTTTCAATCAATTGTTTTTTCATTTGATAATAAAGATAATTTGAATCTTTGTATATATGATTGAACTTATCATAACAATCTTCTGCAGACATTGGTGCTAAATTGGCATTAATACGCCATTCATCACCATTTTCTTCCATTTTAAATACAAAAGATATCGGATAATTTGTTTCCGATTTTTTTATTGTTCCATCATCTTCAAATAATGTTTTGAATAAATCATGAGACATGTTTACTTTATCAAAATAAACATATACTGTTTTTTTATTTGGCGTTTTTACCGCCTTAATTAATCCTTTTTTGTTACTATGATCAGAATTTATTGTTGCCGGAGCAAAATCTATTCTAGATACAACAGAATAACAAGATTTTTCAAAATACTTTTCAATATCATTATATGATACATTATAATTAACTGTAACTATTTTAACTGAATATTTTGACATTTTTATTTTATTTAATTAATTATAAAAAAATTAATCAATTTTTTAATAATAATCGCTATTTAAATATATGAAAATACCAAAAAAATATATACCAAGTATTTTATCTGATAATGATAAAATAAAACAAAAAAAAAATATTATTAAAACAAGAAAATATTATAAAAAAAATATATATGTAAATAGACCTTTTTTAAAATCATTCAAAAGTAAAAAATCAAATCATATTGTCAATGCCATTAAACAATATTCAGTAAAAAAAATTATACCCAATAAAGAATTGAGTAAAAAAACAAAATGTTCGATTAATTCATTGAAAAAAATTGTTAATAAAGGAGAAGGAGCATATTATTCGTCTGGTAGTCGACCTAATCAAACTGCAAAAAGTTGGGGATTAGCCAGATTAGCCAGTGCAATAACACACGGAAAAGCATCAAGAATTGATAAAGATATATTAATCAAAGGTTGTTCAAAAAATAGCCCTGTTTTTCCAATATATTAAAATATATTAAATATATAAATGACATCTTTTGTATTGAAAAATATTTATAGTAATAATTTAACAAACACCATAATTTCATCGCAATTTTATTTAGGTAGAGGAATTAAAGGTATTATGCCAAATCCTACTGAAAAACATGAAAATGATGACGAATTTGCAAAAATACGATACACATTAAAAAATGCGTGGAATACTACTTATATTTCTCAATTAAAAGGAAAAAAACCGGCAAATACTCCATTTAGAGTTGTAAATAATTCTGGCGACTTATTATCCAGAGAAAACTATTCCTGTGGTGGACCATGTCAGACATTTCAAAGTAGACCGGGCGTATACGGATTACGAGGACATTTTGGTGCCATACAAAATTTATGTGATGGAACAAATATTCCACCAGCCAGTTGTAATGTCAAATATGTAGCAGACTCATCTGACTATATACGTTTTAAAAAAAATCAAGCAGTTAATCGAAATTTCAATGATCGATCCTTTGGTGGTGACGATTATTCGTCTTCTCAGTCTGCTTATAGGGCAATTAGACGTTATTAATCTCATTTTTATTTTCATAGAAAAATAAATGGTTCGCTATTTATCATACGTTTAAAATCTGAATATTCATATGTCTCAAATAAATTATCAGATGTTTCCCAAGTTATTATATATTTTTCATTTTCATATTCTATTTTTGCATACTTTATATTTTTATTTTTAATTATGATTTTTCCTTTTTTTTTTAATATCATATAAAGTTTTAATAAATAATTTCGCATTTCTTTATTATAAAAAATAAAATAATAATCAATTTTTTATTATTTATCGGTATTTTTATAATTTTTCAATGAATTCTTTAAATTCCTTTTTTTTATTTTTAATGTTTTTCATATTTTCAAACAACTCTTTCAAAGTATTGTATGATTTATTAAAATCATCCGTCGAAATAGTATATTTTTTATTTTTACAAGATATTTTAATATTCAAACACAATAAATCCTTAGAGTTTTTGTGAAAATAGTTTTCAATTATTTTCAAGTCATTATCATTTACATTATTTTTTAACAACCTATTAATTGAATTTATTGAATCTAAATATTCATTAAAACAATTATTATTTTTGTAATCATTATATAAAATTTTTATATTCTTATAATATCTATGTGTTATCATTTCTATTACTAGACCTGTTCGTGGATCTATTTTATATAAAAATGCGATATATTCATCAGTATATGTTGCTTTAACAATTTTAACCTTATTATAATTTGTTATTTTTTTACCAATTTCATTACCATCTTGTAAATATTTTTCAAATTTTTTTATGTCATTCAATTCATCATTTAATAACATTGATTCATCATCCAACAACTTTGTTTTTGTTTGTTTATTTCCCATTATTTTTTTTATTTTATTTTAAAAAAAATAAATCCATTTTTTACAAAATATTTTACGAATAAATTTTATAATGTGGTGAATCATAACATTGACAAATCATTTTTATTATACGACAATTATTTTCAAAATTTATCAAATATTCTGCCAATGTTTCTAAATCATTAATTTTTTTGAAATATATTTCTTTGCCATCATTTGAATAACCGCCGATGTTTGCATATATTTTATAGTTATAATATGTATTATTTTTTTCTTTTTTTGTAATTATTATTTTATACTTTTCTCCACGATTTGTTTTATTAAAACAACATATTTTATTTGTTTCAAAATAATTATTTAGACAAATAATTGTATCAATCAACTCATTATCCACCTCTTTATTCATTTTTTTATTTTCAAATTAATAAAAAAATAAATCATTTTTTTATTTTTTTACGAGTTATTTTTTACAACATATTTTGAATATGTTTTAGTTCATCAATATCTGACTTTAATTCAATTTCGTATTTTAATGTTTCATAACTACTAAAACATGAATAATATCCCATATTAAATCTTGTAATAACATATTTTTTTTCAAAATTTTTTGAAAAATGAGCTAATTCATCTAAATCATAAAAAATTTTTGAAAATATTTTAATATATTTATAATCACTCATTGAATATTTATCCGCATATATTTTATACAAGTAATATTTTTTAAATATTCCTTTTTTTTCAATCCGTATAAAATATAAATTTTTATTTATATGTTTTTCAATATATAAAGTTTTATTATTATTAAAATAATTTTTTAAACATAAAATGTCATATTCATTTGTTGTATCCATTTTTTTATTTTAATTCTTTATAAAAAAAATAAATCAATTTTTTTATAATGTTTTTTTAATAGTTTCAAAATCATCATTTTCCGATATTGTTTTTATTACATATTTTAATTTATCATAATCACCAAAACAAGATACATTTCCAGAATTAAATGAAGTAATTATATAATTATTTTCAAAATTTTTTGAATAATTCATCAACTCTGATAAATAATAAAATTTTTTGGACAATATTTTTAAATTTTTACAATATATATTATAATCTTCTGAATATCTGTTTGCATATATTTTATACACATAATATGTTTTGAATAATCCTTTTTTTATAATTTTTATTTTTTATTTTTTTTTATTGATTGTTTTTTCAATACATAATATTTTATTTTTTTTTAAATAAATTTCCAATACATTAACATTTATAAATTCCGTTAGTTCACTCATATTTTTTTTTTAATTAACAAAAAAAATAAATCAATTTTTTTATTTTTTATTTAATTTTTCTTTAATTATTTTGGCAACTATTTCTTCACTTTTTTTAAGATCAATTATATCATTATACTCATTTATTGATATTATACCACCATTATAATACACAAATCTTTTTTCAAAATTGTCAATATCATCAAATAAATTGTTCAAGTAATTACCATAATCTTTTAATAATTTGCCATTATAAAATAATTTATAAATTTCTTTATTATGTCTACAACAATATATTATTTTAAATTCCAAATCAATACCATAATATCTCCAATTAAATTTAAAAGGAATGTTATTTCTAAGACATCTACTAATGTGATCTATATCATCTTTTGTTATTTTTTCTGTATCAATATCATCTTTTATTTCAGTTGCAATTACTGGTTGATTTTTTGAATTATTGCTTCCCATTTTTTATCGGATAAATACAAAAAAATAAATCAATTTTTTTTATTTTTTATTTAATTTTTCTTTAATTATTTTGGCAACTATTTCTTTACTTTTTTTAAGATCAATTATACAATTATGTTTATATATTGATATTATACCACCATTATAATACACAAATCTTTTTTCAAAATTGTCAATATCATCAAATAAATTGTTCAAGTGATTACCATATTCTTTTAATAATATGCCATTATAATATAATTTATAGTCATCTAGATATATTTTAAAAGAACTATTATATTCACAATAATATATTATTTCAAATTCCAAATCAATACCAAAATATCTCCGATTAAATTTAAAGGGAGTATCACTGTCATTTCTAAGACATTTACTAATGTGATCTATATCATCTTTTGTTATTTTTTCTGTATCAATACCGTCTTTTATTTCAGTTGCAATTATTGGTCGATTTTTTGTCTCAGTTGCAATTACTGGTTGATATTTTGAATTATTGCTTCCCATTTTTAGTAAAATAAAAAGAAAAAAATAAATCAATTTTTTTAATTTTTGATAAATTTTCCACAAAGTTTTTCTTCAATTATTTTGGCAACTTTGTCTTCATTTTGTTTAATTTCAATAATTTTATTATATTTTAATTTAGTTATTACCTTGTTTTCATAATATATAAAATAATTCTCAAAATCATAAATTTCATTTAATAAAGTTTTCAAATCATTATATATAACCATGTCATTGTCAATAAATAATTTATAATTATTGGTATGGAATTTACAATCTGATATACTAAATTCAATATTAATTCCAAAATGTTCCCGATGAAATTTAATTGTTTTTTTATCTTTGACAATATAATTATAAATTTCGTCAATGTCTTTTTGTGTAATACAATTTTCCATTGTTTTATAAAGATAAAATGAAAAAAAATAAATCAATTTTTTATAAATTTTTAATAATTTCTTTGACATCATTTGCATTTTTTGTTGCAATTTCTTTATATTTTAATTGATATTCATATTCTATTTTGTCTATTATTTCATCATTATAATATACAAATATGTTTTCAAAATTATTAATATCGTTAAATATTTGTTTCACATTGTTATAATGTTTTAATACTTTATATTTATAAAATATTTTATTTTCTAAATACAGTAACTTATAATTGTTGTTATTTAGAAATGAATGTGTTATACGAAACGTAAAATTTATATTAAAATATGTTTTATTAAATTCAAATGGAGGAAAATTTGTCGAACTTTGACAATAAGAGTCATAAATATATTTTTCAATTTGTATTATTTGTTTTGATGTCAAAACAATTTTTTTGTTTTCTGTTGTTTCAGATTTAATAACAATAACTGGATTATATATTATTCTTTGTGATTTTGTAGAACGATTTCCCATTTTTTATAAAATAAAAACAAAAAAATAAATCAATTTTTTCAAGTATTATTCAGTCTTTTAATAATATCTTTTACATCATTTGCATTTTTGTCTGAAAAATCTTTGTAATGTAAATAGTATACATAATCTTCATATTGTTTTTTTATCATTATTTCATCATTATAAAATACAAATAGGTTTTCAAAATTATTAATATCATCAAATAACATTTTTACATTGTCAAATGATTTTAGAATATTATATCTATTATTGTATAAATAATATAAATTAAATTTTTTGTTAATTCCACAAGTTATACAAAATTTAAAATTTATATTAAAATATGTCCTATTTAATATAAATGGATCATAATTATAATTATGATAATAAGAGTCATAAAGATATCTTTCAATTTGATTTATTTCATTTTGTGTTAAAATAATTTTACCAGTGACCGAATTTGAATCATCCATTTTTTTTATTTATTATTTAATAAAAAAATAAATCAATTTTTTATTATTTTTTACAGAGTCTTTTAACAATTTCTTTAACATCATCTGCATTTTTTTTAATCATATTTTCATCATTTAATTCAATCATAATGGCATCATATTCTGATTTTGTTATTACAGTATTATTATAATATACAAATATATTTTCAAAAGTATTTACCTCGTTAAATAACTCTGTCAAATTATTATAAAGCATTAATTTATTATTATTAAAATATAATACATAATTTTTATCCTTTGTATAAGCATATTCGATTGAAAATGTTAAATTATTTCCCATATATGATTTAGTAAATTGAAAAGGTTCATAATTTTCTAAAATGTCATCATAAAAATCATAATCATAAATATATTTTCCTATTTTATTTAATTCATCTTCTGTTAAAATAATTTGTTCATTTATTGTTTCGTCCATGATTTATTTTTTGGTTAATAAAAAAATAAATCAATTTTTTATTATTTTTTACAAAGTCTTTCAATAATTTCTATAACATCATCTGCATTTTTTTTAATTCTATTTTTTTTATTTATTTCAAGTATAATGGCATCATATTGTGATTTTGTTATTACAGTATTATTACAATATACAAAATTTTCAAAAGTATTAACTTCGTTAAATAACTCTGTCAAATCATCATACTCTTTTAAAAATATAATATAATTATCATTAGAAAAATGTAACGAATAATGTTTTTTATCATAACATTTTAAAATCGAAAAATTTAATTTAATTCCGTTATATAATTTAATAAATTGAAAAGGTTTATAATTTTCTCCTAAAATATAATTATTCTCAATACGGTCATAAATATATTTACCTATTTTATTTATTTCGTCTTCTGTTAAAATAATTTGTTCATTTATTGTTTCGTCCTCGTCCTCGTCCATGATTTATTTTTTGGTTAATAAAAAAATAAATCAATTTTTTGGTATTATTAATAAGTTTTTCCGAATCTTTGTAAAAAATCTTTAATATTTTGTGAATATTTTACGATTAATTGTCTATTTTCAATATCATTATATAAATTATGAAAATTGTCAGGAATGGATCTGAATCCGGAACCATCATCGGCAGGTAATAATTGTTTTCTTTTTTTATAGGATTCTTCAGATTGAAAAACATAATGTGCAATATATGCTGGAGATTTAATAAAGGGTAATGGAATATTATTAAAAGCAAAATTAGATGTATTATGATGAATTCCGCCGGAACAAACATCAAATCTACGATAATCATTATTAATAATATAAAAATGTGGATTAATAATATTTACGACTTTTGAAGGTTTAACAAAAGATTTGACATGTTGATTTAATTTTAATTCAGATTTAGTATATGAATCAATAATTAATCCTTCATGTTGATTAATTAAATTATTTGAACCAAACATTAACCAATTAATACATAAATGATCAGCCCCTTTTTGATCAAACAATTGCAACATTTCTTTAACATTTGAAAAAGAATTTAAAACTAAAAATTCATCAGCATCTAAATAAATCATCCAATCTGCATTTAATGAAATTGCATGATTAACCGCACTTTTCATTAATTTAATTTTAATATTACCATCTCCATCAACTCTAAGAATTTTTACTTTTGGAGAAAATGGTCGTAAATAATCTATAATTGGTTGGTCAGATTTATGGTCAAAAATAAAAATGCCATTAAATCCCAACAATAAATGATGTGCACACCATTCGGCAATGTTGCGTTCATTACGTGCATTTGTATATAATAAAACACGCATATAATTTATATTATTTTTTTATATTTTCATCTTTTTTTTTTCTGGTTTTATTTTTATTATCAGGGTCAGATTCAATTCTTTTTTTGGACAATAAATTTTTTGAATTCATATCTTTTTCAATTTCTTTATAATTTTCCCTCAAATATTTATCAATTTCGTCTTCCAATATCCATTTAAAAAAATTTAATTGTCCCAATGTTGTTTCAAAATATATATTATCCTTATAATGAAACTTTATTCTTACATGACGACAAAAGGGGTCAAACAATTGTTTGCTATATGACTTTAATTTATTTTTATATTCATCATAAATAACTACACGTTTAGTTCCGTTTATGGTATTGATATTGTATGATATTTTATTATTTTTTGAAAAATTGGTAACACACCAATCAATTAATCGTAAAGATATACCGTAATGATTGGTAATATATCTAAACATTTCTTCTTTTTTATCAGAATCTTTATAATAATCCTCTAATTTAACCAATAATATTTCATTACGAGATTCAATTTTACTCATATTTTTATAGTATAAAATACTTTTAACTTTTTTAACGAATTTAATTTTTATTATTTCTAAATGATTGTAAAATAAAAACAAGAATGATTAAAATTGCAAAAATAAATAAAAAAATAAAGAAAAAAATGCAAATTATGATGTAAATATATGGATATGTTTTTGTAAAAATAACCTCAAATAATGGTTCCATAAAGGATTTAATAAACACTTTATTATCGATAAAGGATAATAATTTTTCTTTTGAATCCATTGTATATATATTTAGTCGATTAATTCCAAGTCAGAAAGACGCCAATATTCGCATCCTCCATTTGGTAATGGACGTTTTATAGTAAATGGAATTAATTTTTGATCTAATTCCATTTTAGCAATAATTGCGCCATCAATAATATTATCTGGAACTTTTAAATAAGGATTCGACCCATTATTAATTTGTTTTGCACGTTGTCCAATAATTTTTGCTTTTTCATATTTTGTTAAAAATGGTGCAGTTTTATGAAACTTATCAATAATAATATTATCACTATTTCTTGTGATTTTACAAAGATTATTTGTTTCATCATTATTTATTATTAATAATTCTGGATGATGTTCTTGAATATAATCTGACCTATTTATATTTTCCAATTTTTTAAATTTTGAATCATCATAATGATAATCATTATAATCTTCTTCATAAATTGTTGAATTATTATTTTTTTTTATTGTTTTGGATGATAAATTATCTTCGTCGACAGAAGATATATCATCATCTTCATCAAAGTTTTCATCGTCAGAATCGTCATCGTCATTATTGGAATCATAATATTCTTCTTCACTGGAAGAAGAATTATTACTTGAGACTGAATCTTCTTCGTTTTCTTCTTCGTCAAAATAACTATTCATATTATATTTGTTTATATATTATTTTTAATTTCCATTTTTTGTTGCGCGTGTAATAAAATTTAAAATATTTTTATGATATTATAATGAGAGTATTATTTTACAGTAATAAAACAAAAGAATGTAACAATATACTTATATTTATAAAAAAAAATATGTTGGATGATGATATTCAATTTATATCAATTGATAATAGGTTTAAAGATGACAATGGAAATATTAAATGTCTTTTACCAAACAATTCAATTATTCAATTTCCGCCGGATATTAAACATGTTCCGACATTACAAATATTTTCTGCAAATAATAAATATGAATTAATCGAAGGTGAGCCAAATATTAAGGAATATTTCAGTTTACAATTAAATAAGAATATTATAAAAGCAACAAAATCAAATATGGAGCCAATGTCTTATAATTCATTCATGTCGAATCAATTTAGTTTAATTAATCAAGATTTATCGAATAATTTATCAATTCAATATGATTCATTATCAAATCAGTATGATATATATGATGTGAATAAAAATAAGGTATCAGATAATATTGGATCTGATGAAATGATGAAAAGGACTGAAAAAATGAATGAAGAAAGAAGAAGAGATATTGATATTTTATTTGGAAAAAAGCCAGAAAATATTGATTTTTCGTATAAATAAAAACATTCGTAAAAAATAGGTTAAATATATTAAAATAAAAATATATATTAATGTCAGAAACAAAAAAAACGATTTTAAAATTATTTCATGAACAATTTTACGATTTTATTTTGGACATGCAAAAAATATTTCCGGAAGAAAAGACGATTAATGTGTTGAAAAATTCGTTTACGTTATTAAAAAATATGAATCCGGTATTGATAATAAAGGTATGGAATGAAAAGGTTGTATCAAAATATAAAAATGAGATATTAAGTGGAAATATTGAATATTTTTTAGAAAAGGATTATTCGGATGATTTAAATGCGGTTGATGAATATAAAAATATGGCAAATGGTTCATTGGATAAGAATAATATAAATAATTTCATAGAAAATTTGAAACCAAAAATAAAAATTATGAGTAATGAAAATAAACAAAAGACAATAAAATATTTGCAAAATTTGGTTGAATTATCTATTTTTTATGAGAATAATATATGAAGGATGAAATATATTGTAAAAAGGGTAAAAAATTGGAAGAATGTGAGATGGATATATTAAAAAGTGCGGTAAAAAAAAATGAAAATTTACATGGACAAGATATTGTGAATTCACCAGAGATACAAGATATAATTGACATTTTGGAAAATTTCATAAAAAGAAAAGGATTAATATGTTATGGTGGAACTGCTATAAATAATATTTTACCTAAAAAAGAACAATTTTATGATAAATCTTTTCAATTGCCAGATTATGATGTATTTTCGATGAATGCGTTGAATGATGCAAAAGAATTGGCAAATATATATTATCATAAGGGTTATGAAACTGAGGCAAAATCTGGAGTTCATCATGGAACATATAAAGTGTATGTAAATTTTATTGCGATAGCGGATATTACTTTTTTAACAAAAGAGATATTTTTGTGTTTAAAAAAGGAAAGTATTCATATATTTGGTATTCAATATGCGCCTGCGAATTATTTAAGAATGGGAATGTATTTAGAATTATCAAGACCATTGGGGGATATATCAAGATGGGAGAAAGTATTAAAAAGGTTAACTATTTTAAATAAGACATATCCGATGAATACAAAAAATTGTTTGTATAATTTAAGAAATAATAAGATAAAGGATAAAATATTGAGTGATAAAATATATGATGTATTATTGGAATCATTTATTGAATTAGATTGTGTTTTTTTTGGTGGATTTGCGATATCGGTATATTCTGAATATATGCCAAAAGATTTAAAAAAAATAATTTCTGAAAAAATACCAGATTTTTATGTATTAACGACAAATTTGAATGATGTTGTTGAAAAAACAAAAATAAGGTTGGAGGAGAATAAAATTAAAAATATTGAAATTATTAAACATCCGTCAGTTGGGGAAATAATTAGTCAACATTATCAAATAAAAATAAATGGAACAAGTGTAGCATTATTATTTACTCCTTTGGAATGTTATAATTATAATGAAATAGAAAAAGACGGTAATAAAATAAAAATTGCGACAATAGATACAATGATGACATATTATTTATGTTTTCTTTATATTGATAGAAAATATTTTTTAAATTCATCAGACAAAATAGTATGTATGTCATCTTTTTTATTTGGTGTTCAAGTTGAAAATAGGTTGAAACAAAAAGGAGTATTGAAAAGATTTATATTTAGTTGTATAGGAAAGCCACATACAAAAGAGGAAATTCAGAAAATAAAAATGGAAAAATATAATGAATTAAAGAATAAAAAGGATACAAAAGAATATGAAGAATGGTTTTTAAATTATAGGCCATTTGAAGAAAAAAATAAAAAAAAATTTACAAGAAAAAGAAAATATCCAATGAATAAAAAAAAATGGTTAATTAATTATTTATCAAGAAGAAGAAAATAACCGACATTAAATATATGAATAAAAAATTTGTTTACAATTATTTTGATGCATTGTCAATTGGTAAAGAATATTTGCATCAAAATATATTTCAAGATAAAAATAATGTCTTGAATAAAAATTATATTTTACCTTTTGAATTAAAAAATGGACCTTGGGATATTAATATTGATTCTTTAAAATTAACTCTTGATTATATTTTTAATCATTTGCATCATAATTGTTATATGGTATGTGTTTATAATAATAATATAAAAATGTGTAAATTACAAAATATGACAACTGCTCCAATTTTAAAGCCAATATTGGGTCAACAATTAAAGGAATTAAAAAATAATGATAAAATAACAAATTATCAAAAAAAATACATATCTGACTTTATTAAAAATAATCAAATAAGAATAATGCAGTGTATTGTAAAAAAGTATATAATAAAAGACGATGATGATGATGATGAAAATGAATATCATAAAATAATAAAAAATATAAATTTACCAAATGGTGTTTTTATTTTTAATTTAACTGATGCAATTATATTAAAAAAGGATGAAACGGAACCATGGGATATGGTTTTTAGTAATAGAAAGTTGCCAAAAAAATATTGTGGTAAAAAATTTATTCCGATATTTAGTTCAAGTGGTCATGTTGATTATTGGGATATTCCGATGCCAACGTATGATGATTTATTTTATGTATTAAAAATAAATTTGAATTTTAATCTGGATAAAATTAATACGGATTGGAAAAAGAAAAATATAAACAAGGCAATTTTTAGAGGTTCTCCAACTGGTTGTGGGTATACAATAGACACAAATACGAGATTAAAAATTACTACTTTTGATTCTCCTTTTTTAGATGTGGGAATAACTTCAAAAAATATAAAATCGATAAATTCAATATCGATACGATTTGATCCAGTTTATGGATTAGGAATGTTGAATACAAATATTAAGCCATCATCTTTTATTACAATGGAAAATCAATCATTTTATAAATATATAATTTATATTGACGGAAATGTTCATGCTTATCGTTTATTAACAATATTATCTTTAGGTTCAGTTGTTTTAAGAGTAATGTCAAAATATACGTCATGGATTGATACAATTTTAAAGCCAAATATTCATTATTTGCCAATTGCATCTGATTTGTCTAATTTATTGGATGTAGTAAATTGGTGTAATAATAATGATGTAAAATGTAAAAAAATTGCCAATAATGGAATGAAATTTGCAAAAAAGGTATTAACATATGAATATATTTCTTTTACATTTCATGATTTATTTTGGCAATGTATTGATCCGATATTTATAAATAAAAATGGAAAAAGATGTCCAAAGGGATATAAAAAGAATGATAATGATGAATCATTATGTGTAAAAAAAATTATCTAGTATATTTTCCCATTTTTGAAAAGGAATCAACAATAAAAATGATAAATATTCCCAAGAAGCTGTATAAAACAACTTCTTCAATAACATGTCCAGTTTTTTCATCTTTTGATTCTTCCAATAAATGAATTAAATAATTTAATTTATTTTCAATAATATTTTCAGAAGAATTATAATTTATTGATTCATTATTAATTGGTGGAATAGGTGATGATTGTGTTATTTTATTTAATGAATAGGGTGATGAGTCTAATAAAGTAGAAACATATTGGTTATTTTTATGATAATTTGTAAATGCGTCAACATTTTTTTTTCTAATTGGTTTTTTTAAATCAATTTCTTCTTCGTCTGATGATGAAGAATTTAAATCATTATTTTCTTCATGAATTTTATTTAACATGGTGTTTATTTTATTTATATTTTTTTTATTTTTTTTTGGATTATTACTATTATCGTCATCAGTCGGTAATAAAGAGGCATATTGTAAAATATTTGAATTCATATATTTACATAAATATATAGATTTTATATTTTCTTATTATATATGAATATTTTGTTTGTTTTTTTTATTATTCTAGTAATTATTTCATTATGTCCGGAATTAATTAATAATTTATATCAAAATGTATTTGGTAGATTAATAATGTTATTATTACTTTTGTATATTGCTAAAAAAAATATTATATTTGCAATAATTTTATTAGTAATATCATTATGGATAATTCAATCTTTTGAAAATCCGTTTCCTTATTTGGAAAATTTTGAGACAAAAAAAGAATATGATGGGATTGATTTAGAAACTGTTAAATCATCCATGATGCCGGTATCATCAAAAACGATACCAGTGTCAAAATATGGGTCAAGTGATGATGTGGAACCAAATTATATGGAACAAAAAATTACAAAAAAAAAGTAAATTAGGAATTAAGATACCATCTTAAAGATAAATAATCGGAAGTTTTATCAGATGTTGGTAAAGTGGACGTTCCAGAAGAACTAATGGTTGTATTTGGTCCTTTTGAAACAAGAGATTGAATATCATTGATTCCAAGAGCATAATTATAATAAAAAAGATTTGAAATATATCCATTAAATCCGCCATTTAGTGCTACATTAATATCACCATAATTTTGTTTTGGAACTCCTTGTAACAAATGGCTTTTTGTTATTATTCCATTGATATAAATATTTAATTCATTATTTTTGCAAATAATGATAACAGAAACCCATTTATTGAGTGGAATATCAGGTATAATTATATTTTCATTAATAACATCATAAGTATTCATTAATACTAATAATTTATTTTGATTTGGCAAGATATAAAGTCCCGGAGCATTATTTGGTTCATTTAGTCCATTACCGGAAATATTTTGATTTCCTTTATTAAAAATATGTTGGTATGTTGTTCCGATTTCGGAAATAAATAACCAAATGGTCCAAGTGAATTCAATTCCATCATTTTGGTTATCCGATTTATAAATTGGAATAGAACCAGATAAAGATGGATTTTGTGGAAAAATAATTGTATTATTTTTTGCATTAATCATTCCATAAATTATTTTTGGAGAAGTTGTTTTTGTTATTAATAAAGATAACCAATAAATAGTTAAATGTAATATAATATAAAAGGAAAATATAACTAATAAAAGAAATGATATTTTTGAAATAAAGGAATTTGAGTCAAGAAAACTTGCGACTTTGGAGTTTTTTGTGGAATCAATAACAGAATTTGTGGAATCAATGACTGATTTTGTGGCATCATTTGCTATTTTAACAGCAGAATTAGTAGCAGATGAAATAGATTTTGCGACATTATCAATAATATTATCATCTTTTGTTGAAACTGACGTGGTTGTTTCCATATACTATAATTTTAAAAATATAATTTAAAAAAAAAATAGGATTAATAAATAATGGAACAAGATAATTTTAAAATGAATGTGATAAAAAGGGATGGAAAAATTGAGTCAGTATCATTTGATAAAATATTGGCAAGAATAAAATCAATATCATCAGATTTATTAAATATTGAAATAAAACAATTGGTATTTAAAATATCGGAACAATTATACGATAATATATTGACATCAAAAATAGATGAATTAACTGCACAACAATCAATAACAATGTGCACAATACATTATGAGTATTCAATTTTGGCAAGTAGAATAATGCATTCAAATTATCATAAAAATACGGAGAATGAATTTAGCAAGGTAATGAAAAATTTATATGAAAATGGTTTATTATCGGATAAATTTTATGATTATGTATTAAAATATGGGGATATATTGGATGGATGGATAGATTATAAAAGAGATTTATTGATTGATTATTTTGGATTCAAGACATTGGAGAAATCATATTTATTAAAGGTGAATGGAGTTCCAGTGGAAAGGATTCAACATTTATGGATGCGTGTGGCATTATCAATACATTGTAATGAATATTTTGACGATTTAAGTTTGGTAAAAGATTCGTATGATTTATTATCACAAAAATATTTTATACATGCATCTCCGACTTTATTTAATTGTGGAACAAAATTTGGTCAATTGAGTTCATGTTTTTTATTGGGTATGGAAGATGATTCATTGGATGGTATATATTCAACTTTGACGGATTGTGCAAAAATATCAAAATGGTCTGGTGGGATAGGTATACATGTTCATAATATTCGTGGAAAAAATAGTAAAATAAATGGGACAGGTGGATTATCAACTGGTTTGGTTCCAATGTTGCAAGTATTTAATTCAACGGCAAGATTTGTAAATCAGGGAGGAAAAAGAAATGGAAGTATTGCGATATATTTGGAACCATGGCATTCAGATATTGACGATTTTTTAGAAATGAAGAAAAATCATGGGGATGAGGAATCAAAGGCAAGAGATTTATTTTATGCATTATGGATTCCAGATTTATTTATGAAAAGAGTTGAAGAAAATAAAATGTGGTCATTATTTAGTCCATCTGATGTTATTGGATTAGACAATGTTTATGGAAAAGAATTTGAATTATTGTATGAGTCCTATGAATTAAAAAAAGTTTATAAAAAACAAGTAAAAGCACAGGAATTATGGTATAATATAATGAAGTCACAAATTGAGACTGGTGTTCCATATATTTGTTTTAAAGATTCGGTGAATAATAAATCAAATCAGTCAAATATTGGAACAATAAAATCGTCAAATTTATGTGCAGAAATATGTGAATATTCGGATAAAAATGAGACAGCAGTTTGTAATTTAGCGAGTATTGGATTGCCGTCATTTGTTAAAAATGGGATATTTGACTATGAATTATTAGGAAAAATAGTTGAAACAATTGTTTTAAATTTAAATAGGATAATTGACATTAATTATTATCCGACGGAGAAAACAAAAACAAGTAATTTAAGAAATCGTCCGATAGGGATAGGAGTTCAAGGATTAGCGGATGTATTTTTGTTGATGGATATTCCTTTTGAAAGTGATGATGCAAAAATAATAAATAGAAAAATATTTGAGACAATTTATTATTATGCATTGAAAAAAAGTAATGAAATGGCAAAAGATATTTATATGAATGAAAAAAAGTGGTCAAATGTTGAAAATCAGTATTTGGGTGCATATGAAACATTTAATGGATCTCATTTGTCAAAAGGTGTTTTGCAATTTGATTTATGGGGTGGAAAACAGAGTCTTTTGATGAATTTTAATTGGAATGAATTAAAATCGGAAATTATAAAATATGGGGCAAGGAATTCATTATTAGTTGCATTGATGCCGACTGCTAGCACATCTCAAATATTGGGATTTAATGAATGTTTTGAGCCATTTACTTCAAATATTTACAAAAGGGGAACAATGGCGGGTGAATTTACGATATATAATAAATATTTGATGAAGGAATTGATTGATTTGGGTATATGGAATTTAAATATAAAAAATCAAATTATAAAAAATCAGGGAAGTATTCAAAATTTAGAAATGATACCGAAAAATATTCGTGACAAATACAAGACAGTTTGGGAAATATCGCCAAAATTTTTGTTGGATATGAGTATTGAAAGAGGTCCATTTATTTGTCAAAGTCAGAGTTTAAATATTTGGATTGATAATCCAGAATATGGAATATTAAATAAAATATTATTTTATGGTTGGAAAAATGGACTAAAAACTGGATTATATTATTTAAGAAGAAAAGCAAAACATCAAACACAACAATTTACAATTGAACCAGAATGTCAAATGTGTAGTGCATAATAATAATAATATTTATTTATTATATGTCATCACGTCGTAAAACAAGTGCGTCAAAACGTTCATCAAATGGGACAATTGATAGAGTATGGAAAGATGTTGGAGAAAAGGTTGATTCAAAAAATATTCCAAAAAGTGAAAAAGTAAAAGAAAGAATAAAATATAGAAAAAGATTAAATATTGCAAAAAAAGAATTATGTATTGAAAGATATAATGATATGATTAAATCATATAATAGAATGACATCGGCATTTGGTAATTTATATACATTATATGTAAATAATAAACATGATGTAAATAAGAATAATTTTTATAAGGAAGCATATAAAATAAATAGTGAATTATTTGAAACATATAAGGAATATTTCAATAAATTTGACAAATATTATAATGAGATATGTGATGATGATTATGAGTTGAATGAAGAAGCAAAAGATATTGTTGGTCAGTATAGGAATTAATTTTTTTGTGAGAATTGTGATGCCATTTTACTTAATTTGCCTAAATCGAATCCTTTCAACATTTCTTTTGCATTATTTAATACTGGCATCATTCCCTTCATGGAATCAAACAATTCTTTTTGATTTTTCATTAATTTTTGTGTGTCATTGGTTAAATTTTGTATTCCATCTTTTCCGAGTATTTTATCTAAATTGGAATAAGCGGATTCAAGTGTTGATGCGTAATCGATTCTATAATTATTCTTTTTTTTTCCGGAAAATGGTTCACTTTTACTTATTTCATTTGTTTCAAGGGAATTTAATAAAGATGTGTCGGTTTCATCTGGATCATTTTCAATGGCATCAACTGGATTTATTTCGACATTTCTTTTTTTTTTTTCAAATCCTTCTTTTATCCAATATGACAAATTATTGTATAAAATAGACGCAATTATTCCAGATAATAATACGATAATCATATTATCTGAAAAATGATGTGCCAATAATCCTACTAATATGAAAAAAATAATGGAACTTATATTGTTATTTGAAATATAATAAAGTATTTGTAAAATAGAAAGAATAGAAACAACATATAAAGTATTTTTTTTTTTTAAAAGTTCTTTAAATTGTTTCATTATATATTATAATTTAAAAAAAATGTAAATATATTATTAAATGAATAAATTTAATGGTATTGAAGAACAAAAACTGGAATTATTTAGGAATAAATTATTATTAAATGATTACAATGATTTTTTGGAAAAATTATATAATTACAAATATATAGAAAATATAAATGACATTAAATTAGGTAGATATATTCGTTGGATATCTTTATTAAATGACGAATTAAAATTAACATCTGGTGGATTTTGTTGTTCAATAATATTAAATGAAAAGGAAACAAAAATATTTTGTAAAAACGTAATGAATGAAACATTTTGTTGTATTTTTGATTCTTCATTAGTTTTTCAAAAATTTAGTAAACAAGAAATAATTATTAGAAAAATCATTATTGATATTAATTCTTAATATTTTTACCTATATAATGAAAAACCGTAATAATTATTTGGATTTTTGTATACATCAAAAGGATGATTTATAAAGTGTCTTCCTGAATAATAATTTCCTGTTGATGTATTACTTTGATTAAACCTATATGAACGAACAAAACTTCCTTTTGTTGCGCCACCTCCGGCAGTCAAAGAAATTTGTGTTTGTCCAGCATTTGAACTTGGAAGAGTGCCGGGATAACCGTCATAGGTTCCAAGTCTTGTAGTTGTTCTTGACAATCTTTTTGCATTTATTCCTCCTGAGCCACCTGTCATTATATAATGTAACTTTATTTTTATTTTTTTGTCGATATAATTTCGGGTATTAATTTTATGTTTTGTAATTGTAAATAATGTAATATATGATACGGCAATATTGCAATATCATTCATAATTGGACAATATGAAAAAGATGAAATACTTGAAATATTATCGATAAAACGAAATGAATAATACCAAAAATTGGGAATAAATAATACATCATCCTTTTTTAATTTTAGTTTTATAGTCTGACATTTTATTTCATTTGACGGCGATAATATACCTCCATTCATATTTATATAGTCAAATTTTCTCTCTTTTTTTGGAATATTTGTATAAGGAGTGAGTATTACATCAACTATTCCTTCTGTTATAATAAAATAGTTGTAATAATTTAATGAATATTTAAATGGAGTTTCGGATAATCCAAATATAATGTCATAAGTTGTGGTTGAACAATTTAAAATTGGTTTAAAAATAGTATCATTTTCTTTAAATATTTTATAAATATCTGGAGTATTTATGATAAAGTCATTATTATTGGAACTAATTTTTTTTTCTTTTTCAATATATTTATGGATAATTTTCAATGGTAATTTTATTTTATCATTGATTGAAAAAGGATAATTATTAAATGATTCATTTTTTAGTAAATAAGAAATACAAGTATAATTGGTTAAATTTGATTCTTTTGGTAATTTAAATAATAAAGGTGTTTTGAATCTTAATAATGAATCATTTAATTCATTTATTTCAAATATTTCAAGATTTGGATTTATTTTGTAGAAATATATTATATTTAAATAAAAATATAATACAAAAATAAAAATAAATATTATTAAATACATATATTTTTTATTTCATTTTCATTTTTTATAAAAAACGCATTATGTATTTTATAAAATATATATAAACATAATATTTGGTTAATATAAAAATATGCCAATACTACCCAAAAAAATTGTTACACTTGATTCAAAACACAATGAATTTATGGAAGAATTTCAAAGAAATAAGACAGAAGTTTTTCCGTATATTAAAAATAAAATTAATGATTATGAAATAAAAAAAAATGCAAATATAAATAATTCATTAATTGTCAAAGAATGTGATGACCATATTAATAAATTAAATGAAATAATTAATTCTTTAAAAAAAAAAGAAATTGATTATTATTTAAATAATGGAAATATTATTTATAATTTTTATAAACAAAAACAAAATATTGATAAAAACAAGACATTTTTAGTTACTAAAAAAACAAATGATTTACAGAGTAATATTAATAAATATTTGTTAAATACTGATAATAAACAATTAAATATGGATAATTTTGTTTATTCAAAATTTGAATGTAATAATTGTAATCACGGAGAATTAATACAAATCGAAGAAGATGGTAATTTTGTTTGTAATAATTGTGGATTTACAGAAACAAGTCTTGTAACAAATGATAAAACATACAAGGAACCTCCAAAAGAAATATCATACTATGCATATCAAAAAATAAATCATTTTAAAGAAATAATTGCACAATTTCAGGGAAAAGAAACAATAAAAATTGATGAAAATATTGTAACTATTATAAAAAATCAGGTAAAAAAAGAAAGAATTTCATTGGAAAATTTGGATAATTATGAGTTAATGAAAAATATATTGAGAAAACTAAAATTAAGTCAATATTATGAACATATTTTTTTTATTTTATCTTTATTTGGCATAAAACCACCCTATTTTTCACATATTGAAGAAGAAAAATTAATTAATGCATTTATTGATATACAACCTTATTTTCATAAACATTGTCCCATTGAACGTTCCAATTTTTTAAATTATTACAACGTATTGTATCATTTATGTTTACATATTGGAGTCGTTAAATATTTATATAAAATTCCTAAATTAAAAGACCATACAAAATTATTGCAACATGATGAAATAATGAAAAATATTTTTAATGATTTAGGATGGAAATTTACTCCAACTATTTAATTAATTATATAATATATGATTCTTGATAAATTTAAAATAAAACCAGAAAGAAAAAAAAATATTATATTTAACCCAATTGTTCCAAATACCAATTTTAATTCTCAAGATTTTTTTAAAAAATTCAAAGAACATTATTCTATTAATAAAGATATACCAAAAGAAAAAGAAAATGATGAAATAATAATTAAAAAAAAGAAAATAATACCAGAAGAAAATGAAAATGATGAAATAATAATTAAAAAAAAGAAAATAATACCAGAAGAAAATGAAAATGATGAAATAATAATTAAAAAAAAGAAAATAATACCAGAAGAAAATGAAAATGAAAAAGAAAAAGAAAATGAAAAAGAAAAAGAAAAAGAAAAAATAGTAAAAAAAAAAAGGATAATTGCAAAGGATGAGATAAGTTTGGAAAGATTTTATAAACAAGATAAATTAACAATAAAATTGCCGTATTATTATACAAATAATCGGGAATATTTTATTGAATTTGTAAATAATACATTATTAAAAGAATATAAAAATTCGGTATCAAATGATGAATCAAACAATATAAGTTGTGATACAATATTAAATTCAAATGATGAATCATTTTCTTTATTAACACATCAAAAAATTGTAAGAGATTATATAAATTTATACACTCCATATAGAGGATTATTATTATTTCATGGGCTTGGATCAGGAAAAACGTGCACATCAATAGCAATAGCAGAAGGATTAAAATCAGAAAAACAAATAATAATATTAACTCCAGCATCACTTCAAAAAAATTATATGGAAGAATTAAAAAAATGTGGTGATGTATTGTATAAACAAGATCAATATTGGGAATGGGTTGAAGTAAATACAATAAGTCAAGCAGAATCATTACAAAAAATTATTCATTTGGACGCAGATGTTATTTATAGAAAAAAGGGATGTTGGTTGGTTAATATAAAAAAAAAGAGTAATTTTAATGATTTATCAGATAAGGATAAAACATCAATAACGGAGCAAATAAATAAAATGATTGAAAATAAATACATATTTATTAATTATAATGGATTGCGTGAAAATAAATTTAAAAAACTAACAAATAATTATACGGTTAATATATTTGATAATTCGGTGGTAATAATAGATGAGGCACACAATTTGATAAGTTGGATAGTTAATAAAATAAATAATTCAAAAAATTTCAAAAGATCGGATTTACCGGGACCATTATCATTAAAAATTTACGAATATTTATTAAAGGCGGTTAATTCAAGAATTGTTTTATTAAGTGGAACACCGATAATAAATTATCCAAATGAGATTGGTATATTGTTTAATATTTTGAGGGGATATATAAAAACATGGAAATTAAAATGTTCAATTGGATATGATAAAAAATACGATAATAATTATATTGTAAATCATATTGGAAAAAATATTGGATTTTCTGATTATATATTTTATTCACCTTTAAAAAAAGAAATAACAATAACATTTAATCCTTTTTCTTTTGAAAATAATTGGAAAAATGGTGAATATAATGGAGTGAGTTTATCAAAAGAAATGATGGATGATTCGGAAAAAATAAATAAGTTGAAGGAATATTTAGAAAAAATTGGAATAATAGTTGATAAAGTTTCTGTTGAAAATAATGTTGCATTGCCAGATAAATTGGAAGATATGACAAATCATTTTATAAATGTAGGATCATTAAAAAATAGTGAGCAATTTAAAAAAAGAATAATTGGATTAACATCTTATTTTAGAAGTGCCCAAGAAGAATTATTACCTAAATACGATAAATCAAAGGATTTTCATGTTGAAGAAATAATTATGAGTAATTATCAATTTTCAGAATATGAAATTGCAAGAAATAAAGAACGCGGATTGGAAAAAGATGGCCAAAAAAATAATGAAAAAAAAGTAGACATTAATGGTCTTTATATCAAATCAGCATCTTATTATAAAATATTTTCAAGATTAGCATGTAATTTTGTTTTTCCAAATCCACCAGGAAAACCAAATATTAATGACGAAGATATTGAAATTCAACAAAAAATATTGGATGAAGAAAATGAAGATGAAGATGAAGATGAAAATGAACATGAAGATGATGATGAAAATGAAAATAAAGAAAAACATGATAAAAAAAGGGAATATGAGAATAAAATAAAAACTGTTTTGGAATATTTTAAAAATAATCCAGATTTATTAAGGCCAGATGAATTAAAAACATATAGTCCAAAATTTTTAAGAATATTAATTGACATACAAAATTCAAAAGGATTAAATTTAGTTTATTCCGTTTTTAGAACTTTGGAAGGAATCGGATTATTTTCTCTTGTATTGGAAGCAAATGGCTTTGTTCAATTTAAAATAAAAAAAACAAATGATAAAGGTTGGATAATTGATATGAAACATGAAGATATTGGCAAACCAGCTTATGCATTATATACCGGTGTTGAAAAAACGGATGAAAAAGAAATAATTAGAAATATTTATAACGGAGATTGGAAAAATTTATCAGAATCAATAAAAACAACATTGTATAAAATATCCAAAAACAATAATTTTGGTGAAATTATTAAAGTATTTATGATTTCTGCTTCGGGATCCGAAGGAATTAATTTAAGAAATACAAGATTTGTTCGCATTATGGAACCGTATTGGCAACCAGTTCGTATCGAACAAGTAATTGGACGTGCAAGACGTATTTGTAGTCATAGTCAATTACCGAAACAATATCAAACAGTTGAAGTTTATATTTATATAATGAAAATATCTAAAGAACAATTAAAAGATCCCGAAAGAGCAATATTATTGAAACAATATGATACAAGTAAATTAAATAAAAATGAAGTATTTACTTCCGATCAATTACTTTATGAAATTTCGTCAATTAAAGAAAAAATTAATTTTGAAATATTAAAAGCAATCAAAGAAACTTCCATTGATTGTTCAATTTATGCCAAATCAAATAAAAAAGAAGGACTTGTATGTTTAAATGTTGGTCATGAAAAAAATGCAGATTACATGTATAATCCTAATTTATCAGATGACACAGAAGATAAAATTAATATTATAAACAAAAAAAAAGAAGAACATATTTTTCAAAAAATTGTTTATAAAAAAATTGATTACATGTTGGATACTAAAACACAAATTATTTATGATTATGATGAATATAAAAATGACAATAAAGTTAGATTAGGAAAATTGGAAAATATATCAGGAAAATATAAAATTATTTTTGATTAATTATCCCCTTCCAATCTTTTTTATTCTATATTACTAATAACATTATATAAAATTAAATATATAATTTTATTTCTATTTTTTTATATAATGAAAAAAATAACCAATTGTTTTGGAATGACATCAACCGCCGATATTGTAAGAAATAATAATACTGGAGAATATTACATTGGAAATATATATAAAGATCGTAAAGATGATTGGAATTTAGATGAATATCATTATAATGTTTTCAATAAACCTAAACCAAAATAAAACAAAATGAAAAAATTATCTAATTCTGAATTAATTTCCGGATCAAACTCAATACCCATTGTAATATGCAATCACCCCTAAACCATATTTATTAAAAAAATAAAAAATAATCTTTTTACTTTTTTATTCTTTTTTTACATTTTCACATTTTTCACATTTTTACTCTTTTTTGGCCTACGGCATTATCCGAACCTTGGCAAAATTTATGCCAAGAATGTGCCTCCGGCACTGGTGTTGCATCAAATCTGCCACAAACTTGATACTTATTTTATTGAATATTTTTTATTCTTTTTTACATTTTTATTCTTTTTTTACATTTTTATTCTTTTTTACATTTTTATTCTTTTTTACATTTTTATTCTTTTTTACATTTTTATTCTTTTTTACATTTTTTATTCTTTTTTTACATTTTTATTCTTTTTTTACATTTTTATTCTTTTTTTACATTTTTTATTCTTTTTTTACTTTTTTTTTTTTTTTTTATA
>Ga0214923_10002289_pt1 | contig 25680 bp, 26 predicted proteins | sample LL1510_MetaG_FD_177993 | JGI IMG/M metagenome (GOLD analysis project Ga0214923, IMG submission 177993) | Freshwater microbial communities from Lake Lanier, Atlanta, Georgia, United States - LL-1510 | ecosystem: Environmental > Aquatic > Freshwater > Lake | place: USA: Georgia | collected...
CTTATTTTGGATAATTTACCACCAGTCATAACGTGGTCGTAGTGAAGACCAATTCCTCCTTCTCCTACGATATGATGATGATGGTGATGAACTATTCCATTTCCGTCTATTTCGGTTGAATGATAGTGATGATGATGGATTCCGTCGCCCAAAGACATTATATTATTGGTAGAGATTTTCTTTTTATCAATAACATTCAAATAAAATTCTGCTCGTTTTAATGTTCGTTTATGAAATTCTGTTGGGTGATTAATTATATATTGTGAAAATTGCTCTAATGTTTTACAATCTTTATGTTTTCTTTTAAATATCTTAAATTGTTTTGTAAGAGAACCCCATTTGATTTTACTAAATAATCCTCTACCTTCATCATCCTCTAAACTTTCTGCTTCTACATCATTATCGGTTCTATGTTTTGGATGACGAAATCCACTACCAGTCCCATCATCGCTACTACTATCACTCCCACTATCGCTGTCTGTATCACTATCACTACTATCATTATTCATTCCTCTACCAGTCATTTTTTCTGTTTTCAAATGTTTCTTATATGCGTTAGATAATTGTTTCATTTCCTTATTATCTTTTTGGAAATGATGAATAACTAAATCAGTAATTCCTCTACCAGTTGTAATTTCATTCACTTTGGCGCCAATATCAGTAATCGTATTACTAAACTTTCTTAATGCCGGCATATTCGCAAACAATTCTTTTGTGTTTTGTTTGACGAAATTTCTATCTGTATCATTACCAAAATGATTAGCAGTTAATATTGCTAAAATAAAGTCCTGACAATTATTATCTCTCGCCGAATATGTAAAGAATTTACCACCCATTAATTTATGAGTATTCTCCAACATTACATTAATAGAAATCGCACTAATAGGTTGAACTACCTTCTTTTCTGCGTCTTTTGGTAGAGAAGGGTTCCTTTCCATATTGATTACTTCATTCTTTTCAATAAGAAATTTATTTCCATTTTGGGTTTTTATATCTATTCTTAAATGAAAAAGAGTATCATAAGGACTATTTGCTAAATTTTTACCAAACTGACCGCCACTAACAATTGATAAGGCACCAGTTAGTAGTGATGGAACTGGCGCTCTAACTATCTCCATACTTTCCAAAATATCATTACCGAATTTTTTAAGTAAATCTCTTACTTTTGGTGGATAATCATTTCTGCCGTGAAGAACGACATCTGCGTAATCACCAACTGCTTTGGTTGTTTTCTTTGCCGTATCTACAATCTTATTAGCGAAAGAATTGATATTATCCAAAATACCAGTTCCTTCTGCCGCCTCCTCGCCAGGTGCCAACCCTTTTAATCTACGATATGATTTTCTATTATGCGCCCTAATCGCTTCTCTGCGTTCCTCTTCTGTTTTGTAAATCGGTTTTCTACCTCTTTTACGACCTGGTGGTTTTTCTGCTTCCTCTTCTGCTTCTTCATTTGCTTTCTTCTCTGCGATATACACTCTTTTTGTTTTATTTGCTTTTACTCCCTTTGCTCTATTATGTTCTACATTCGCCGGTAGATACTCTGGTCGTCCTCTATCTAACCCAATACTCACCTTTGCGGTAGGTATTTCTGTTAATTCTTTACCTTTATTTTTTTCAACAACCTTAAAATGTTCGTCAATAATTTTTCTATCTTTTGGTGAAAATTGTGATAATGGTATAGGTTCTGTTTGATGTTCCATTATAATCATATCCTCTACTGGTTTGCGAAGCAGTTTAATACTCAATTGACCTTTGCGTCTGCTTAAATTTCTACTGTCTGTTAATGGATTAACCAACCGCCAACCTTTTTTTGTAGGAGTAGCAAACCATTCCGGAATCGCAATTTCACTCCCACCCATTACTGGAACTTCAACATTCGTATTTTTATTTCTCATTCGGTCTCCCTTCGGCATATATATTCTAATGATATTATTTTTTTCTAAACAATATCATTCGGTAGAATAGTAGAGTAGAAAACCGATATAGGTTTCTTTTCTATTATTGAAGATTTATTTTTTATTATTATTTTGTTTTTATTTATCGTCAAATATTTTCTCGGTCAATTCTCGGTTTTCTTCTCTACTTTTCTACCTTTTCAAATAATTCATTTAAAAATTTAATATTGTCTTCTAAGTCGGTATATTTACCCCACAATAAAACGGCACTAAATAATGCTGGACTGGGAATTAAATTTTCTATTAAATGTTTTTCTGTTTTATTCGCCATATGTCGCTTCCAATAATTTTCCTTTTTACGATTATCTTTGTGGTCTAAATATGTCTGCGAACCATCTAAACCAAAAGAAAATTCTTTACCATTATCCAAAATAGCGGTATATTTTTTATGTTGTTTTGTTGATGGAACAACATTTACTATTTTCATATAATAATGGATTATTTTTTATTACTTTCTTCTAATATTCCTCTGCGTTGAATTTCCAACTCATCTATATCTGTTTCTGCCTTAATATCTCTTTCTATTGTAATACCACATAAGGAACAACTCTTACATTTTGATTTGTATAACATTCTTATTAATCCCATTATACATCCAATCGTAGATGTAAGAAAGAAAGACCAAAACACTTCGCTTAGCATATATTATCTTAATATTAAATCAAATTCATAAGAGTAAATTGAACTGATATTTGAAAGTTTTGATTTTGTGCTTGGTCGCCATACCACCATAATCTCAAATCCAAAGGATTTACAGCACCAGTAAAGTCGTAGTAATCTAAAAAAGAAATACTCATAGGAGTTTGAGATGTTGCTGTATAGGTAGAAGAATTAAACCAATTAGCGTATGGTGTCGTTTGGTTATAATTATTACCCCCATAAGTATTTCCATTGGAGTCTAAAAAATCATAATAGATTGCTAATCCTTTATCACTTGGAGAAGACCCTACACTAAAATAATTACCGCTGAATTGAACCGCCCACCTATTATGTAAGAATTGAGTAGGGAATGTTATACTGGTGCTTCTTACCACTTCCCAATTATTAGTTCCTCCGGTTATTGGATAGTTAAATCCACCATTCCATAGATTAAAAAAATTTATACCCATAAAATAACTATTCCAATTAATACCACCTCCATTTGATAAATCACCAGTATTTAAAAATATTATCCCAGTTGTTCCGTTTGTTTGAATAAAATAGTTTTCACCGCAAGTTGTTTGGATATTATCACCAGCGTTTATACTTAAAACTCCAGTTCCTCCAGTTTGTAAAGTTAAATCAGCAACACTATTAACATTTGTAAGAGTAATACTGCCGTCCCCAGTCAGTTCTGTTGTCAAATTGAACCAAGTTGTTTGAGGAGTAATAATATTTACACTATCCGCAACAGCAGATATTTCTACTCCGCCAGTTGTAGAATATATACCTACATTACTTCCAGTAATCGTATTTGAAGCAGAAGTAGCAGTTGAACTTATACTTCCAGTTGAATTAATGTCTAAAACTCCATTATTATTTGAAACGATAGTAGTAGAACCCTGAGCGGAAGATATAGTGAAACCTCCTCCATTTCCATAATCTAAATATATTGGTGTGTCAGGTGAATAATTTGTTGTTATAGTATCTACATTTCTAATATTATGAGAGTTCATATTCAAATCACTTAATATATTGAACCCAGTAGGGTTTGTAGTAATAATTCCACTTTGAGATATTGTTGCTACAACTGGGGTAGTTAAAAGATTTCCACTTAATACAATACCATCCTCACCAAAAATACATTCATTATTTCCATTAGTAGAAATACAACCCATTCCATTATTGGTAGATACAGAAGGAACATACGCCATTATATTATTAAGAGATAATAATTATACTAAAACTAAATATATTTGATGATAAACATAACCGAACAATATGAAGGATAAAATTGTGCTTGGTTTTGGTTGAAAACATTAGGGGAAAAGTTTGTCATTCCAGATGTATCAGTAGGAAATGTAGCAGTTTGTAGACCCGTGACCCTACTACTGGAACCACCTGTCGTAGTATTACCACTTACATTTGTATTGTATCCATAAGACGATTGTGGTGGTGATATAGTATGTGTATGTGGCGCTAATTGATTTACTCCAATATAAGAATTATTGCCGTTATATATGGTTGGTTGTTGGACATTACCAGTAATTCCTGGATCCTGGACGACACCAGTATTCGTCGTATATTGAGAACCAATAGGCATAACACCATAAGACCCATTATGAAAATTTGGTAGAGTAAAATTACCACCACCGCCACCATAGGTATATCCTATAACTGCGAATAGTGCTGAATAAGTAGTAGTAGATATACTCTGTCCGCTACAAAAAAGATAGTTTGTTGGTGGATTTGTATTACCACCCCACATAAGCAAAGAACCTATTGGTGCGCCAGTATTCGGTAGAGAAGCGATTGCGTCATTTACATATTTTAATGTAGAAAATTGAGTAGTATTTATTATTTGAGGGTATGTTTGTGTAATTGTTGTTGTTGGTGTAGATGTATTAAAAGCATTCGTTCCAGTCCAAGTGTTATTCGTTCCTAATAAACTACTCCCACCAACCGCACCATTTACATAAGAAATTGTTGCTAATTTTTGAGAATTCGCCAAAGGATATGTTTGATTATTAGAAACACTAACATCACCAGTAATATTTAATAAATTATTTGTAGTTATATCACTCGCCATTTGAATTGTATTTGTATTTGTGCTATTTCCTATTCTAAGACCTTTTGATAAAACTGCTCCCAAAGTGTTATACCCCATAGCATAATCATATCCTCCTGGATAGTTAAATGATAATAAACCACCATTAAGGTTTATATTCACACCTCCCAAAGTAGCACTCGCATTCACATTTCCAGAAATATTCAATTGATTAGGTATGGATTGGTCGCTGGTGAGAGCAACGGTTAAACCATTTGAAGTATTGTTGTTTCCAATTAAAATTCCTCTATTAATGTTTAGACCATTTGTAGTTGTTGCTCCTAATGATACTGCCGCACCGCTGGTGTTATTTTGTATTCTAATCACACCACCATCACTATTCGCACCAGTTCCAGCAAAATTAAGATAAGATTGTCCCTGAGTTATAGTAGTAGTAGTCGTATAAGCGTTTGTTTGCGCAACCAAATTATAGTTAAAGTTTATATCTCCATCAAAAGTCGCTAAACCAGCGACATTTACAGATTGTAAATTCTCGTCGCCCTGTGCGTTTGGATATTTCAAAAAATATTTAGATGCTGTTGCGAGTGTAAGTGGTGTATTGTTTGCTGTCGTAAAAACACTATCGTCAAAGATGGGTAAGTCTTCTGTTGGTGGTGGGTATGCTGCCATATTAATATAGGGCGATATAATAATTTAATCTCTGTATATATTAATGCCCCCAAAAAAACAACCTCCTACTGGTGAAATTGTTAATTTCTATACAAAGATGCCGAAAGAGTTTTTAGACGAAGCAGAGAACCCTAACTTTCATTTACATAAACTTAAAGTGCCGTTCCGTATGTGTATCGTCGCTCCATCCGGTAGCGGTAAAACCAACTTCTTAATCAATCTGCTCCACCAATTTAGTTGTGGTAATAGAGGCACATTCCAAACAATTGCGATAATTACACGCAATAAAGATGAACCTTTATACCGATGGATACAATCTAAATGCGACCAAATAACAATCAAAGAGGGATTGTCTAATACTCCTCCGTTGGATAAATTTGATAAGGATTTCAACCATTTAGTCGTTTGGGACGATTTAGTATTATCAAAAGATTTATCTATGGTAGAACAATACTACATCCGGGCACGCAAACTAAATTGCTCGGTGATATTCATTAGTCAATCCTTCTTCAAAATTCCTAAAATCATTAGGAACAATTGTAGTTATATGGTTCTGCTAAAATTGAGTGGTAATAGGGAAGTGAATATCATACTAAGTGAGTTTGGTTTAGGCATTACAAAAGAGGAACTATTGGCGTTATACGAGTATGCTACCAAAGAGAAGTTCAGTCCGTTAGTAATTGATATGGAAGCAGATAAAGATAATAGATTCCGTAAGGGTCTCCTGGAAATCCTGGATGTCAATCAAATTAGTTTATAAAGTAGAATAGTATATACAAAGGTAGAAAAGTAGAGAAGAAAACAGAGATTTTACCGCAAAAAGTTTTGCCGTCTTTTTTTTTTTTAATAAAAAAAATTTTGAAAAGTTGCCTATAAAAAAAGATACTTACATCGGTTTTCTACTCTACTTTTCTACCCTTACTATTATGGTCTAAATACTAAAAATAAAAATAATAAGACCATATGATATATGGTCTTATCATCTGTTTTCTACCTCTCCCAATTGTTTTCTACCTTTTATACTAATATACAATATAAACATATGAGAAAACGATATAAACAAATGACAATATATATACCTATAATATAATGGAAACAATTAATATTGCTGTTGAAAACATCCCACAAAAGACCAGTAGAAAAGAGTATATGAGAAACTATAAAAGAAAAGAATACGCAGAAAAAGGAGAAGAAATTAGAGCAAAAAATAAAGCGTATTATTGTAAGTATAAGAACAATCTTTCCACCGAACAAATGAAAAAGTATGGCGTCCATTTACCGAAAGTTGTTGCTATACAAAAAAGTTTAGGAGAATTATATATTGCCGACCCTGAGTTATTCAACGATATAATCGCCAATCTAACTGCCGAACCATCTGCGTTCATTTCTAAACAATCTGTATAATTTGTTTATAATAATTTTTAATATAAATTATAAAAAAACCGATATAAAGAGTTTATAATATAACATAGTATATAATGAGTAGCACACAAACAAATAAAATTGAAATGGATTTAGCGACTAATAATGTAGTAGAAAAGATGACGACAACAGATATGAATATCAACTGGAAATTGGAAAGAAAACAATTTACCACCACAATATTTAATAAATTGAAAATGACAGAAAAGGTAGATGTCAAAAAGGTATATGGATTTATAAAGAATGAAATGGGAATTACTTACTCAACACCCAGAGGAAATTTATACCATACAGAATTGGAACATATAAAAAAATTCGCCAGTCTATTAAGTAAGTCATTAGAAAAATTCCAAACATCACATCAACTACCAAAACATAAATGGGGAAGAGTTATACCATCACTCTATCTATCGTTATGTGTCTTTCACAGACCAACTCGTCATTCTTTCGCAGATGAGAATTACATAGATATAGATATGGAAAACGCCCATCCAACAATCATTTATAATATTTGTAAGAATAATGGAATTGAAAAACCCCAACTGAAAAAGTATATAGACAATCCAAAATATTACAGAGCATTAATTAAAGACCATCATAACTGCGACAAAGATATTTCCAAACAACTACCAATAATAATAATGTTTGGTGGTTCTTACGATACTTGGATAAGAGAAAACAATATTACAGAAAACGACGAAAATAAATTAGCAGAAATCGTTTTACTGGAAAGTGAAATAAGAGATGTTATTGAAATCGTCTATACAAATAATCCGGATATTAAAAAAGATGTTCTCAAACAAAATCCTAACCACTGGCGTAATGATAATGAATCAAAGAGAGGAGTAATGGGATTATGGTGTCAAACAATAGAAAGATATATACAGGAGCAAACGATACTTTGGTTAGTAGATAATAAGCATTTGAAACTGGAAGAAATTATACCATCACAGGACGGATTTATGATTTTGAAAGAAAAATTTTATCCCAATCTAATCACAGATATAAATAAAAATTGTTTAGAAAAAATTGGACTGCCTATAAAATTCGTAGTCAAACCATTTGACGAGAAGTATGATATTCCACTTGTAGAAGGCGAGAAATCATTTGACGAGTGGGTAGATTTAATTTCCGTAAAAAAATTAGCAAATACTTTTCTCAATACTGAATTATTTGGAAACTATACTATTCGGTATAATGATAATCTCTATATCTACTACGGAGAATTCAAAGATGGAAAAATTGTAAATGGAAGATGGTATGACGAAACAAATGAAAAACGCAGACATAAACTATATCGTTATATAAGTGAAAATCTTTACGAAGCAATAGCAACTCAAATACGAGAACAAATAACTCTCAAAAAAGAAGATAAAGCAGAGTTATTGAGAATTCTACGAGACCATACGAGTAGAAAAACATATATAGCAGATATTATAACACATATCATTTCAAAAGCAAAAGTCGCAGATACAGATTTCAATAGTAATCCATTCTTATTAGGATTTACAAATGGAGTATATGACTTACGAACAGCAGAATTCCGTAATTATAATTACGACGATTATATCACACTTACTACGAGATACGATTATCAACCAGTTAATTACGAAGACGAAGAAACAATAAAAATGGCGACTATATTAGCAGAAATTATCCAAACAATTCAACCGGACGAAGAACATAGAAACTTATTATTAGTCTCACTCGCCTCTGGATTAGATGGAAGAGCATACCAAAAAATATTTATGTATAACGGACAGGGAGGGAATGGTAAGGGGTTATTAGGGTCTCTTATGGATATAATTTTAGGAGATTACTACCATCAACCAGGAAACGGCATTCTCAAAGATATAGAGAAAGCAAATACCCCATCACCGGATATGATTAATCTAAAAAATAAAAGATATATCAACTTCAAAGAAGTAAGTGGGAAGATAAAGGCAGCGATGCTACGAAATCTTACTGGCGGAGGAAAATTTAGCGGAAGATATTTAAATCAAAATCCAGAGCAGTTTTATATGAGTGGAACATTTGTAATGGAGTTCAATACAGACCCAGAGTTGGACGGACAACCACAACGAGCAGATTATCGTCGTATGGTTAATCTATTCTTTCCTACCAACTTTACAGATGACGAAATGAAGATTGGAAAAACATATGGAAATATTACTTTTCAAAAAGCAAATACATATTACGAAACAAATGAATTTTTAGAAAAATCAAAATATTTATTTTTAGACTTACTCTTAAATGTGTATAAAGAAAATAGAGATACAGAAAGCGATAAAGGATTAATCATTACGATTCCAAAATCAATTAGAGATAGAACAGAAAAGTTTTTAGAAAATCAAAATGTTTTCCATAAACTATTCAATCGTTATTGGATAATGTCTTCTTCAACAGAAAAAGTCCAAGTAAAAGTTGTATGGGATAGTATTAAGGAAAGTGGGGATTATAAAGAATTATCCTACGAACAAAAGAAAACATATGGAAGAGATGCCTTTTATAAATATATTGAAGGAATATTTACGATTAGTGGAAATACGAAAACTGGAAAAATTATTAGTGGTATAGAGAGAAAAGAAGAACAGAATGATATTGATAATGAAGACGATTTAGATGATGAATGTGATACAGATACAGAACCATAAATAATAATTCTTAATTATATACTGCCTTAATAAATTTATAAATTTTTTTATTTATAAATTTATTTTCTAATACTTATATATAATGGATACGATTATCATTAATAGTCAAAGTGATATGATTATGCGAGTGAGAATGTTGGCGCTCCATAGATTAGGCAAACCTATCCTCTCTAATGTAAAGTCTTTTAGACCGAGAGAGAAAACCGAATTAATAAATTTAGTGAAAGAAATGATGGAAAATATCCCAGAGGAAAAACTCATTAGAGATTTCAACGAATTAGCAGATGAGAAACTATTTCAACAAACAGACGACTATACCACATACCCAGTTTATCAAATGGCACAACCAAATCAACCACCAATAGAAGAATGGAAAGTTAGAGTAGATGAGAATGGTTCTGTTGTGGGTATATAAAGAATTATTTATTTTATTCACATAAGATATGAGCGGACAACCGAATAACAATCCAACCGACCCTTCTAAATTTCGCCAACAATATCTCGCCAATTTAGCACTAAGGGCATCGTTAGACGATATGAATTTCCAAGCAAACAAAATCTATGCGAAAACCCAACAGACACCATCTCAACTCACCGATACGAGAACCATTACTGAAAAGTATGCCGATGTAGAAGGTTTGAAAAGAGATTTAAGAAATGAATTGTCTGCCGTCACGGAAGGACCCTACGCAAATGATATTGTTAATTCCTTATCCCCAGTAGAGTTGGAATTTTTAGCAACATATATTAAACAGATTTTAGAGGATATTAAACTCAAATTTAAATACGGAGTTCTTCCAGCAATATTCATCCCTTATTTGGCGAGATATATGGAAAGAGAAGTGAGAACGAGAGGTGTAAATGAAGGTCTCCAACAATCCGCCGGTAGAGATATTCTTTTAGGCATTCAACAGATTTTAGGCGGTATGATTACTACACAGGACTTACTTACATTAGAACAAAGATTAGAAACATCACCACAATCACAAGCAGATAGAGGAACTCTATACAATATTCAAAGAGAAATTAATGTTTTAAGAAATACGATTCCGGACGCACAAACACTCCAACAATTAAATACAATTAGCGACGCTAATTTGCGGTATCAAATCCAACAGGACTTAAACCTCGCACTACAAAATCTCCCTACTCACTCACAAATAGGCGCATTCGTCCAACAATTAGATATAGCACAACGAGCAGGGGACGCTCAAAGAACTCGCCAAATACTCGCAGAGATACGAGATACATTAGCAATAGAACCATCAACCATAGACGCTATTAGAGATGTAGAGAGAAACATTTTGGAATCAATTGGTAGAAGTAGAGAGATTACGCCAGGAAAGAGAGCAGGGGAGTCCTACTTATCACCAGCGTTATTAGGCGGACAGACATTCGGTAAATTGAAAGACTATGCTTCGTTTATATACGATGTCATACCTGGAGTGTTTGGTAATACTCAAAAGAACGCATTAATTAATTCCAACAAAGAAACAATTACATCTGCGTTATTAGGTGCTGATCCAGCAATTAGAGATTATTTTGGTTTGTCCGGGAGTGGAGGAAGTGGGGCATACAGAAGAGAAGGATTAACACGTGAGCAACTTGCTAGTCTCAAACCATCCGGAGATAGTAGAGGTTTAACTGATACTTCTTCGTTAGTATCATCGTCTATGGGTCCACCAGAGAATACTATGCGAAGGGCGGCAAGTGAAGGGGGGAAATCGCCTAGACCAACAGGCGGTAGAGGTATAAGAAGAACTTTTAAAGGAAGAGGTGTTATGGCAGAGCATACAGATTTCTCTACTGGTCTTACCCCAGCAAATAGATTTGTCCCATTTGGTAAATATTTTATCCATAATCATAAACTTAATGAAAATGTAGTCAGTTTAAGGCATCAATCCGGTTGTAATATTATCCATCTACCATCAAAAGTTATAAGTAATCCATTAGGAATTGTTTTACGAAAAATCGTCGGTGGAGGACAACCTACTTTTGACGAATTGAATAAGTTGGATGACGAAGATAGAAGGTATTTACATACAATCGCAAAAAAATCAAATCTATTAGATAAGATTTCAGTTCCTACCCCATCAAAAGATTTAGAAGCAGAAGAGATAAACAAATTTGAAATAATGAGAGGCGAAATAATGAGTGGGAATGATAATAAAGATTTTATCAAAGAATTTAAATTATTGTTAATCAAACTAACCAATAAAGGATTACTACCCAGCAGACAATCAAAAGAATTGTTAGTTGATTTAGCAACTATGGGATATTAAAACTTCTGCGAATATAAAATCTTTTCTATTAATATATGAGTGGCGCTGGTGGTTTTAATGCGATTACAACTTATCCCGGACGATTTAGAGTTCAAACAGAAAGTAATGGTTTCCAAGTGCCTTTTTATTTTGGAGGTAGTAGTGTTCCAACAGATTTATATTTGGATAGAACAAAGATAAGCGGTCAGGGATTTCATAAAGGTTCAAAATCTATTACTCATATTGGCGATATGGATTTTACCACCAAAAAAGGAGATGAAGTATTCCATCGTAAAGGACATAATATCAAAATACCAAAGGTCGTTCCATTTATGAATAAGTAGAACTTACAACCGCTAAAAGCGGTAGAGAAGTAGAGTAGAAAACCGATGTAAGAAAGAATTTCTTTTAGGCACTTTTAAAATTTTTTCTAAAAAATTATTTTTAGGTCTCAAAATAATTTTAGGGTAAGTTCTCTGTTTTCTTCTCTACTTTTCTACCTTTTCATATAATAAATTATCTATAACTATTATATGAAGATTATTGTGCTTAATCAAAAAAATATAATCCCTGACGGACAGAACAATAAACTCATTTATAAGTTTCCCAACTCGGTTCAGTTTAAGGACAATTTTATCGCAGTCAGTTCTGTTAGTATGTATTATAGTTGGTTTAACATCACACAGGCATACATTAATAATACATTCACATTCACTTGGACGGAAGGAACAACTACGACTACATATACGATTAATATTCCAGATGGTTTGTATGAAATTACAACCTTAAACGATTTGCTCCAATTCAATTTTATACAGCAGGGATTATATTTAGTAAATGGTTCAGGACAGAATGTTTATTACGCAGAATTTATTTTAAACCCATCACGCTACGCAGTCCAATTAAATACATATATGGTTCCAACTGCTCTACCTACTGGTTGGTCTAACCCAGCAAATTTAGTATTTCCAACGCAAACATTTAATCCTTCTATCGCAACACCAGCGAACTTTTGCTACATTTTAGGATTTGCCCCTACATTCGTAAGTGATTCAAATACAAATAATTCATATGTTCCACCAGTAGGTTCTACTACCATTTCAAAAAATTCGGCAACTGGGACAATCTCTTATCTATCTACATCTGCTCCCAATCTTCAACCAAATAGTAGTATTCTATTCGCTCTTTCTAATATTGATAATAAGTTGGCGCAACCTACATCTATCATCTACTCGTTAGTCCCAGCGGTAAATGTAGGCGAAATTATTACAGAAACACCACCGCAGTTTATGTGGAATAAATTGATTGACGGAACTTATAATGAACTTCGTTTAGGAATATTAGGAACAGATTTAAACCCTATTAAAATCAACGACCCAAATATGACTTTCCTTCTAACAATTAGAGATAAAGAAGATTTAGGATTTGTTGGAAAATAATTTTTTCCTTCCAGTATATATAAATGGATTCCATTATAACAGAACAATATTTAAATCGGTTTTACGAAGAACTACAAAAAGAGCAAATGACGCTTATGAATGAAATTAAATTAGGTTGCGATTCCAAAAAAGAAAGTGATATTACGAGACAAATAACTATCATTAATACTCTGCTTATCAATTCATTAAGATTAAGGAATATTCGCCAAAAAAAATTATATGATTAAAATTTTTCTCATTATAGTATATATGCCTATGATTAGAAGTAATGTTTATATGCCTACTTCTGCTGGTGCGCCAGTTCGGTCTAACGCAATCCATTATATTAGAGGTAAGGGTATAGGAAGTGTATTATTAAGGACTGGCGGTGCCGGTGCTGGTTCATCTTATTCTTCTATTGACGATTATGTTTCAACCACCGGTAATCCAGTTCCAACAATTAACGGCAGAGGTTTAGGGAGTATTTCTAAAAAGTTGGAGGCATTATCCATCAAACCGACCAAAAAGATAAAGAATATAAAGTTTGATTTATAGAAAATTTTTTTGTTATAGTAATATATAATGTCCGCCGATAAACTAATTTTTGACATTTCGCAGGAAATAGAAGGAACGCCTAATGTATTTGTGAAGAAGGATTGGTTAAATATTTTGGATAATCAAAATCAAAATTACAATTCCAATCAGTCTGTTATTGATACATCGCAGTTGGCGAACAGCAATAAATATATGTCATACCGAGAGGGGTATTTAAGTGTCCCACTTCTACTTTCTCTGTTGGGTCCCGGAACTTGGAGCGGTCAATTGGCACAGGCAGATAATTTCTCACCAGCAACGGCAGCAACGAACGCCGATTACTCACTCGGTTTGAAAAATTGGTTTGGTTCAATCATTCATTCATTCACATTAGATTATAACGGAACGACCATCATTCAGCAAACTCCGTATGTTGGTATGTGGAATTGTTTTAAACTTATGACATCCCTAAGTTGGGGTGATGTAATCACTCAGGGTTCTACTATCGGTTTCTATCCGGATACTCCTTTGACTTGGTTGGTTTATGACGCAGTAGCACCTTCCGGGCAGGGCATATGTAATAACACTAACTCTCCGGCAAACGCAAATGCTCCTTCTGCCTTTACTAATTTTAATGTTTATACGGCAGCGAGAGGTAATACTGGTCTGCTTAATCGCCAACAATTCATCAACTACGACCCAGATGGCGTCCCTGGGAATGCCACATACTCTTCTCTTTTTAATGCCGCCAACTGCCAACAACTTTGGAAGTCATATATTAGCACAAAAGTTAATGGTGTGAATGCTACCAACGCAGGTGTCTTTCAAATTTCAGTTGTCGCAACGATTATGCTTAAACATATTCACTCTTTCTTTGCGATGTGTCCTCTATTGAAGGGAGTGTTTATGAAGATGACTGCGAACTTGAACAACACAACAGTTGCGTTCTCTTCCGCTGGAACTGGTGGAAATCTTACTCTTACATCAGTTCAAAACGCAGTTGGAGGTGTTAATCCTCTTATGATTGCCTCAGCGGCAGCAGGAAACGGCAACGCCGCTGTTTTAGACGCTGGTGATTATTTAGCAAATGTTTCAGTTGGAGCAGTTTGTTTGAATTCTACTATGAACTCTACTCCGGGAGTGGTTCAGGGTCAGTTGAGTAGAAGTATCTATCTCTACATTCCAGCATACACTTTTAATCCTGTGTTTGAGCAGGCGTATCTTTCTACACCAATTAAACAAATTCAATATACAGACATCTACCAGTATCAAGTCATAAATGTTGGCGCAGGACAGCAATTCAACAACCTTCTTACCAACGGTATAGCAAACATTAAATCAGTTCTCATTCTACCTTACTTTTGTGCGACAACACCAGCAGTCGCTGGTATTAACCCTTCTACCAATCTTCCACCAGGCATCCCAGTTTGGCAATCGCCATACGACCCAGCAGGCGCAGGTCCTACATCCCCTCTTACTCTTCTTACGAACTTTAATGTGGTGGTAAGCGGACAAAACGCCATTTATAATACAGAACGGTATTCCTTTGAGCAATTCAATAACCAACTATACGGATGTAATTCGGTGAATGGAGGGCAGACCGACGGTCTTACATCTGCTCTCTTTAACTCACTTGGATTTGAGATGGAATACTGCTACTACTATGTGAATGTGAGTAGGATGCTTCCAGTAGAAGAAGCAGTCCCGAAATCTATTCAAATTATAGGTCAAAACGCTACACAAAACGCTTTGGATTTGTTCTGCTTTATTGAATATGGAGTGTCAGTTGATATTGATATACTCACCGGCGCGAGAGTTTAAGAAGGTAGAAAAGTAGAGAAGAAAACCGAGAATTGACCGAGAAAATATTTCGGCAATATTTTTTTTAAAATAAAAATAAAAAATAAATCCGCTAAAAGAATAAAAGTTCTCACATCGGTTTTCTACTCTACTTCTCTACCTTTGTATATATCAAATAATAATATATAATTAGAGCATTATATATGATTAAGGAACCTACATTATTTTCTTATACTAATATATAAATGTCTGTTGTAAGAATTAAAGCGTCTCCAAAACAATTAAGCAAACTGCGTAGAGGTCATCCAGTAAGGATTAAACCAGCGATGGAAGGTGAAGGTTTCAATTTGATTGTAGACCCTTCTCGGTTTGACGAAATCACAAAAACATTTACGAGAGGGAAAGGTATGGAAATCGCATTAGCACCCAACGAAATTGCTGCCAATCAACAGGCCGCACCGCATATGGAAGGTAGTGGTATTTTTGGTAAGAAATTTGATAAATTTTTAGAGCATAATGGACTTAAAAAAGTAGCATATGCGATTGGTGATGCTTCCAAACCAGCGATTAAGGCAGCACTCGTTGCTGGGTTAGGAGCAGGCGCTACGGCACTCGCCGGGACGGAAACAGTTGCTTCCGGTGGTTTAGGTGCTTCTGCTATTCCTCTTATATATGGAACCGCTGGTAGTTTAGGAGCATTAGGAATGGATTATTTGGATAATCCCGGTAAGTATCAGGGACATACAAAATCTAACGCTGGTGGTCCCAAAGCACCCAAAGTGGATACGCTTTCAGGACAAGTAGCACAAACTCAACTATATAACCGATTGAATGATGAATTGGGAACGCATTATGGAACATTAGCAAAAGCAAATCTTAATAACGCAATTGCGCAAAAAGATAGAGCAATACTTAATAAAGATACAATTATGAGTTCCGCAAACACTCCTGGAGGTTTATTTGGGGGAGAAGGATTGAGGCGTAAAAGAGAAATGACTTCTATAATGGGAAAAGGACTTATTACACCAGCACCACCTGCTTTACGCTCACAACCATTCGGTAGTAATTTCCAGTTTCAACATACTCTTCCGCCTTCATATCAGCGTTTTAGTAGAGGGACTGGTTTATATGCCTAAATCCAAAAATTAATTTCTCTATTAATATTAATATGCTCAATAACGACCAATTAGAAGAATTGTGTAGTAAGATGGGAGTTCCATTAGAAGGTGTGTTTTTCAAAGATGAACTACCAAAGAAGTTGGTGTATAACAAAGCATATATAATTAATTTGGATAATGGAATAGATGATGACGGAAACCAAACAGACGGAACCCACTGGACTTGCCTTCAAGTAAATCAATATCCAAATGGAAAGATTGAACCATTTTTCTTTGACCCTTATGGTGCTCCGCCGAGTGAATCCGTTAAACATTTTGTAAAGTCAAATTGCGCAAAATATCTACCATATAATACAAAGGATATTCAAAGTCTTATGAATAATGCCTGTGGTTGGTATTGTTGTGCTTTACTCCACTGGATTAACGCATCCCAATTTAGAACAAAAGATTTATATACAGATGTAGAGGGTTTCCTATCTATGTTTGAAGATTTAAATAAATCAGTTGATTTCAAAAAGAACGAATATATATTAAAACATTTCTTTCGTAGTAGCGACCCACAACTTCGTAAGGCGATTGACATTATTAGTAATACAGAACATATTACAAGTGAAGATGAAAAAGGTGGTGTGAGGATTCCGGTAGATGTCAAGTGGAACTAACTAAATTGCTCTAAATGGAATATATAAAAATAAAAAAAATAAATCAAATCACAAAAAATTTTTAAGTTTTTGTGATTTACAACTCCAAACAAAAAAATTGAAATGGATTTCCTACTAATAAAAGTTAGTATATTACGAGATGACAACGACTAACGAACTTTCAATTACTATCATTACCGCAGAAGAGGGAAATAATCTTCTATACGGAGCAGACGGAGATATTCTATATAGTAATGTGAAATCTTATTGTGATAAGAAATCACTTACAAAATTGAAAAAAGAATTGGGAATTGAGAGCAAACGCAGAATTAGATATGTGATTACTCATACAAAAGAACACCCACAATTCAAATGTAAGCAAAATAAAAAGATTACTTATACGAATGGTGTGTTTGTAGATGCCGATTGGGAAGGAGCGACACCATATATACCACCATCTAATATCGTTTGTGTTGGATTTAGTAATAGTATGGCGACAACAAAACATCCATACGGCGATATATTCATATCATTAGAAGACGACCCTGAAGAAAAAAAGAAAGCAAAAATATTAAAGAAAATATCAAAACTAAAATCGCAATTGGAAAGTTTAGGAGAAACAATTTAAAATAAAAATAATCCAAATTTAATATATTTTTAGAATAAATTTTATATTTTTTTATGGATTTATATACTACAATTTGCTCTAAATAACTAATATAAATAATAAATAAATTCACACAAAAACATAAGTTTTCGGTTTTATTATACAAACAAAAAAATTGAAATGGATTTCCTACTAATAAAAGATAGTATATTAAGAGAAGATGGCGAATAATCAAATGATTACTATGACGAGAGGACAAAAGACCGCTTTGGAAAATAAAGCAAAAGTGGGTTGGAGACACTTTTATATGATGAGAGATGACTACGATGAATTAGCAGTCTTCTTCTCGGCAGAACGCCAACATAATAGAGAGTTAATTGAAAGCATAAAAAATGGTGGTGCGGTTGATATTGAATTCCTCAAAAAACAATTTTTAGAATTATACGATAAGGTTGGAGACCTAACTGACTGCCCTGTTTGTATGGAAACTATGACGAAAGAAAATAGCGATGTTCCCCAGTGCGGTCATATGATTTGTAAAGGATGTAAAGATACTATATGTCAGTCTGCGAAAAAAGAATGTCCTATCTGTAAAAAGAAATACTATGTTCCAACATAAATAAAATCAAAATTAATTTATTTTTTATAGATTTATATACTACATTTTGCTCTATTTTGAATATAAAAAATAAATAAATTTCCGCAAATTGAATATGTTTCTTCGGTTTTATTATACAAACAAAAAAATTGAAATGGATTTCCTACTAATAAAAGTTAGTATATTACGAGATGACAAAGACATTTAATAAAGGCGGACAAAGAAGAACTATGGAAAGCAGTTGTGGTTGGAGATGTGTAGGTCATCCCACCGAAGTCAATAAGAAATATGAACTACATAAAAAATATTGTAAAGAGTGTGGTGGTGTGAATTATACACCAGAAAAATTCAATCATAATGGCGCACTAATGAATGGTTGGAAGGGACAATTTCATCATACTAATACTAAAAAAGAAACTCTATCAACAGTAATAGTGAATGGAACCGCTACATCTATACATATGAAAGGTGTAAAGAGAACTGAACTAACTGAAAAACTAAATGAGAAGATATTAACCGACGATGAACTCGTTGCCTTATTTTCAAAGTAGAAAAGTAGAGAAGAAAACCGAGAATTCACCGCAAAATATTTTGAGAACAAATAATTTATTTATTTATTTATTTTTTTGATTGTCTAAAAGAAAAATCTTTCTTACATCGGTTTTCTACTCTACTATTCTACTCTACAATTAGTTCAAATTTGTTTATACAAAACAATAATATAAAGATTAGACATATGAATAATTATGCCTATTAGAAGAATGAGAAGAGTAAGACCCTTACTATCAACACAACCACCACCACCACCATTTACCAATAAACAACTAAGAGATTTTGAGGCAGAGATGGGTAAATTAGTCCAAAAATTACTTAAAGAAAAAGCATTAGACGGAGGTTAAGGTGCTGGTTAAATGAATATTATTTATACAAACAAAAAAATTGAAATGGATTTCATACTAATAAAAGATAGTATCAAAAGAGATGTCAATTACGATTACAACTGACGGAATATTATTTTGTGGAGGAAATAAGTTAGCGGTTGATATTGCGATAGATAAATTATTTTCAAAAACATCCAATAAAACAATAAACGGACACTACTGGGTGGAAAGAGATGGGAAAATAATTGACCCATATTTTCCTAACTATAATAGGTTCAAAGCATATTACAATATCAAACGAAAAAATGCTAAATTTGTGTATGTAGAAGCGACAAATCCATTTACTAACCGCATAGCATTAAAAAGTTTAGATGATATACTTATGCGACCATTTGAAGACAAAGAAAAAGCATTAAAATTATTAGATTTATGTGAATATAAGAATGAACCGAGATGTTGTCAATTCAATTCATTAATGGAACAATACCGAAATGGAGGTGAGATTAAGTTTGGTAGTGTGGGAATGGAAACAGATGACGGCAAATCTATTGTATGGATTTATGGTAGTAAAAATTTTGATACTATCGCTGATTTTATGAGTTATGATGAGTATGAGAAAATCACGCCGAAATAAATACCGAGTTTATAATAAATAGTAATATACGCATAATATAAATGTTAAGGAATGTCTTTTTTTATACAATATTATATGAAAGTTAAGCATATAATATTGTTTAATAGAGCAAAATGATACATATAGATTAAAAAAATTAATTTTTTTAAGTCATATCAGTCATAATCTATATAATATGAAAGAAAATGATTAACTTTCATCTAAAAACAGATAAAAAAGAGCAATCTTAACGATGAATTAATGGCGTATCCCTGCTGTCTGTCCGACAACTTTTTAAGTTATTATGATTTACACCTCCAAACAAAAAAATTGAAATGGATTTCCTACTAATAAAAAGATAGTATAAAAAGAAAATGATGACGACTAACGAAAAGAGAACCGCATATACTTTGGTGAATAAATATTACGCAACCAGTAATGGTGAATCAAATAGTAAGTTCGCTCCTGTTAGAAAAGTTATATATAAAATTCCGTCTATTGATGAGTGTATCAAACACTTACCGAGAGATGTTGGAAATCATATACTATCTTATACTACTGCGTGGGTCGCATTCTATTTGGAAAATATACGCCGAAAATATGACGAGAAATTCTTTCGTATTCTCATTTGCGAGTGGATGTTTTGGAGAACGCATATGAGAAGTATGAATAAGAAGACTTGGTCTACCGACTATCTCGTCAAAGAAGCATTAACGACATATACTATTATGTCGTCAAATCAAAAAAGTTTAATTCCGGTTAGAGTATCGTTAGGTGTGGAATGGCGCCAACAACAAATCGCACTCAAAGCAGAGATACGCCTTCAAAAGGCAGAAACTCGCAAAGCAAATACTCATCAACTAAAAATGTGGATAGACCATCTCGTCATAGGAACAATTATTCGGTTGCCTGTCCGGTGGGGTGAAGCACAAATTGGAATAGTCATCCATAAGAAGACGACAACATATACTATTCTCAAACCATATGAATATCATTTAGGAGATACTGGTTGCGATGTAGTCTTTAATATCCATTGTGCTTCATTCATAGAAGGTGAAGTATTGAAAGAAATAAAACCAGTTATAGGTAGAAGGGATATATATTTCAACGGAATAGAAATCAAAATCAAAGAAACGGATAAAGGCACAAAAAAATTAGCAGAATATATTAAACAACAAATAAGAGAAGCATATAATAATTAATTGTCTGTCCGACAGCGATTAATAACTTAAAAAATAGATAAATATTTAACTGGTATATAGTAATGTAATCTCGGTATATCTTTTTTATTGAGGCGATTTTGATATACTACATTTTGCGCAAAGGTAGAGAATAGTTGTTCGTCATACTCTATATAAGTATTGTAATCGGTAAATGTAAAGATAAATATTTGCTTACCTTCGGCATTCTTACGAACCTTATGGGACGCTAATAGAGTAGTTGGGTATTGGTCTTTTCTATTGCGTCTGCTCTTTAACTCAAATGAAGTCTTATTAGTGATTCCTTCAAAGTCGTAAGGGTAGTATTCATCATTATACAAATCCTTTGTGTTCTTAATATCTTCTTCGTTATATTTAGGTCTAAAAAAAGTGTTAATTTTGTCAATAAGGTTATACTCGTTTGATACTCCAAACTGCTTATCTACATTATAATCTCCACCCATTATATATATTACACTTTAATATATACTTTAAGTAATAATATTGCTAAATAATATTTAGTAAATTATCCAATTAATTATTTTTGGAATAAATAAATATCTTTCTATAATTATATGGAAGATATTAAGGAGTATATCAACAAAAAGAGACCGACTTTGTCTGCGAGTTCAATTAATACATATTGCTCTATTTTGAAGAATTTATATAAACGAGTATTTGGAGATGATAAGTATGAATTGAGTAAGTTTGATGATCCTACAAAAACCATAGAACATTTAGAAGGAATGCCTCCTAACAAACGCAAAACAATTTTGTCTGCGTTGGTAATCATTACCGATAATAGTAAGTATAGAGAACTAATGATGGAAGATGTAAAGAATTACAATAAAGAAATAGATACTCAAACCAAAAGTGAAACTCAAAAAGAGAACTGGGTAAGTGCCGACCATATCAAAGAAATATATGACGAATTTAGGTCTAATGCTGATTTATTGTATAAGAAGAAACATCTTACTCCTACGGATTTACAGAATATACAGCAATATATTATTCTGTCGTTATTGAGTGGGATTTATATTCCCCCTCGGCGAGCAAAGGATTTTGTGGATTTTTTGATTGCCGATGTAGATAAACAGAAAGACAATTATTTAGAAAAGAATAAAATGTATTTTAACTCGTATAAGACTGCGAAAACCTACGGACAACAATCGGTCGTTGTTCCTCCTCCTCTTTTGAAAATCATTAAAAAATGGATTTCTGTGAATCCAACAAAATTTCTTTTGTTTGATAATAACCTACACCAACTTTCTTCTGTAAAACTCAATCAAAGAATAAATAAAATATTTGATGGTAAGAAAGTATCCGTCAATAATTTTAGACATACATTCCTTACGGATAAGTTCGGTCATACAATAGAACAAAAGAAAGCAATAGATAATACTATGACAGAGATGGGGTCGTCGGCGAATATGTTGGATACTTATGTGAAGAAAGATTGAGGTAGAAAAGTAGAGAAGAAAACAGAGAACTTGCCCTAAAAATATTTTGAGACCCAAAATATTTTTTTTAAATAAAAAAAATAAAGTCGCTAAAAGAAATTCTTTCTTACATCGGTTTTCTACTCTACTATTCTACCTTTGTATATACTAAAAATTAATATATATATTGATTGTTTCGGTTTAAATAATTTCCTACTAATAATATATAAAATGTTTAGCGGAGAAAATATCATTTTTGAGATTACTGAAACAAATAAAATTGAAATGGATTTTTCTAATAATGAAATCGGTAAGAAGGTAGAAATGTCGTTTATTGAAAAATCAAATGTCTATTGCGTATTGGACGGAGAAAATATTGTGAGAGATACTAACAAAAGAAAATATCAAAAAAAGTTTCATTCAATAACTATTCACTCTACGAGTGATTATGAGATGAATAATTTTATCAGTAGAATAGATGAAGTTTTTAATAAATGGAAATTAAATCTATGGATTGAAAATGTGGAATACGAATTACTACCAACGAATAATAGAGATATGGAAAAAGAATGTTATTGGATTGGAATGTGCGAGTTCAAAGTGGATGAAGATTTTGTAAAATGTCCTTTCATTACTCTACTCATTCAAAGATGTTCCAAAGAAAAAGATTTCATAAAAGATTTATCAATCGCAACTGGTTTGAATTTCACAGAGAAAACTACTTATCTATGGTTTCCAATTCGTATGGAACCCAAAAGTCATAAGAATTATTATCATACAGAAGAAAAAGTAGAACCCAAATATCCCATCTACATTATCAGTAAAGGTAGATGGGAAGACCGCCTTACGAGTAAATATTTAGAATGGGCGAAAATTCCATATAAAATTGTTATTGAATTGGATGAATACGATAAATATTCAAAAGTGATAGACCCAGAAAAAATTTTAATAATGCCGAAAGAATGGAAAGATAAAGAAATCGCAAAAGGAAATGGCGGTGGTATTCCAGTAAGAAATTTCGTTCTACATCATTCAAAAAATAATGGCGATAAACGCCACTGGATATTGGACGATAATATCGTTTCTTATAAGAGATATAACAATAATGATAGAACGATTATGAATACTGGATTAGTCTTTCGTTTATTGGAAGATTTCACAGATAGATTTACAAATGTAATGTTAAGCGGTCATAACTATTCTATGTTTGGAGTATCAACAAATACTCGTATGAACCCAATTACGATGAATACTCGTATCTACTCTTCTATTCTAATCAATAACGATATTCCGTTTGAATGGCGAGGCGTATATAATGAAGATACAGACTTATCATTACGAGTATTGAAAGCAGGATTTCCCACTCTTCTATTCAATTGTTTCTTAGCAGATAAATTAAGAACGATGACTACGAAAGGTGGAAATAGTGATACGATATACGCAGTAGAAAATTATTCTTATTTGAAATCTAAATCGTTATTGGAACAGCATCCAGAAGTCTGTGAATTAACAGAAAAGTTTGGACGAATTCACCATCAAGTCAATTACAATTCTTTTAAGAATTTACAACCCATATATGTAGATGGGATAAAGATTGAAGAAAGAAATGATGACTATGGTTTAAAATATATTGATAAAAAGAAATTCCCTATATTATTAAGAAAACAAAAATATTAGTATAGTATATGAGTTATGTGATTGCTATTCCCTCTTATAATAGAGTTGAAACATTAAAAGATAATACTTTATCTATGTTAAGACGACAGAATGTCCCAGCGGATAAAATTATTATTTTTGTTGCGAATAAAGCAGAAGAGCGAATTTATAAAAAAGAATTACCGAGAGATATGTATAACAAAATTGTCGTCGGTAGAAAAGGATTGTTTAACCAATTAAAATTCATAAGAAATTTTTTTAACGAAGGAGAACATATCGTAAGAATAGATGATGATGTAGATGAAATCTTCCAACGGATTCATTCTAAAAAACATTTTGATAGTGGGAAGATAAGTAGAAAACAATTAAATAAAACTATGATAATTGACCTAAACCACTTCATTATTGAGGCGTTTAAAATAGCAAAAGAGTATGGGTTTCATTTATGGGGTATAAATCAAACCAGTAATCCGTATTTTATGACGGAAGGGTATTCTACCGACTTACGAATTATTGTAGGAGCATTTAACGGAACAATCAATACTCATAATAGGTCGTATGACTACACTATTTCCAATCAAAAGAATTATACAAGTGAAGATATTGAAAAAACCATTATTTACTATAAAAATGATGGTGGTGTTTTACGATTTAACGATATTAGTATGATTACTAAATTCATTACTACCGAAGGTGGTATTATGGCGGATTTAGGTGGTTTAGAGAATAGATTAAAAAAAATAAAAGAAAAGAACAAAAAGTATGCGATACATTATAAAGATTACGGAAAAGTAATACCAAATTCAAAAACGAGAGAAGTTTTTAGATTGTTTAGAAATCCTCATATAAAAATAAAAGGGGATGGAATTAATGGTGTTGATTATGAAGATATTGAATTGAAAGTTTAATTAAGGACCACTACCAGAGTATAACCCACTACCACCTTTCTTACCAGAGGCATATAAACCACTACCACCTTTTCTCATCGCTCTCAACTTCGCCATATGCTCTTTTGCTTCGGCAGACCCTTTGGCGAATTTCGCCTTACGAAGACCCTTACCATCAAACGAAGTATTATTTTGAATTCCTAATGCCCTATCTATTTGCTGACCGCCGTAGGCACCAAGTGCCGAACCTGCCATCGCCCCCAACGGACCACTCTCCGGTGCGAGTGCTGCCCCTGCTAATCCACCTAAACCGCTGGTGATTGCCGGAATCGCATAATGACCTACCACTTTCAATCCATTTACAATATTGTTGGGTGTAAGTGCTTTTTCTGCTGGTGCCACTACATCATTTTTAACATCATTAACGACATTATTAACTGCTTTTGCTACACCATTTTTCTTAGGGTTAAACGCCTTATTAAACGCTTGACCTATTTTGGATAATTTACCACCAGTCATAACGTGGTCGTAGTGAAGACCAATTCCTCCTTCTCCTACGATATGATGATGATGGTGATGAACTATTCCATTTCCGTCTATTTCGGTTGAATGATAGTG
>Ga0214923_10002290_pt1 | contig 25666 bp, 25 predicted proteins | sample LL1510_MetaG_FD_177993 | JGI IMG/M metagenome (GOLD analysis project Ga0214923, IMG submission 177993) | Freshwater microbial communities from Lake Lanier, Atlanta, Georgia, United States - LL-1510 | ecosystem: Environmental > Aquatic > Freshwater > Lake | place: USA: Georgia | collected...
GTTGCCTAACTACAAGATTGCAATAGTTGGTGCCGGCCCTGCTGGTTACTTCACCGCCCAAGCATTTCAAAAAGCACAAGATGAAGAGCTCACCTTTGCCATCGACATGATCGAACGTCTTCCCACCCCATGGGGATTAGTTAGAAGCGGTGTGGCACCAGATCATCCCAAGATTAAAACTGTCTCCAAAGTATTTGAAAAGATTGCAAAAGAAGATGGGTTTAGATTATTTGCCAATGTTGAGTTAGGTAAGGATATTTCCTTAAAGGATCTGCGCGAGGCATATGATGCAGTAGTTCTAGCAACTGGCTCTGCAACTGGTCGCAAGTTAGGAATAATAGGTGAGGATTTAAAAAATTGCATCTCAGCAGCTGATTTTGTACCCTGGTATAACTCTCATCCAGATTTTACAAATGTTTCTGTTGATTTAAATACCGATACTGCTGTTGTAATTGGAGCCGGAAATGTGGCAATGGATATTGCCAGAATGCTTGCTATTGATCCAGCTGAATTAGATCCAACTGATACTGCTCAACATGCATTAGATGTTTTTAAGGCTAGCAAGGTAAGAAAGGTAATTATCTGTGGTCGGCGCGGACCAGAGCATGCGGCTTTTACCGCTCCTGAGCTTCGAGATCTTCCTAAATTAGAAAATACCGATGTCTATATCGATGCTGATCAAATTCACCAAGCGTCCCTTCGAGTTGATCAGATGGGTGAGGTAGAAAAGGATTTAAAAAATAATTTAGAGGCTATGCGCCTAATTGCAGAGCATGATAAAAAAGGTGTGGAGCGAAAGCTTGAAATAAAGTTTTTAGCAGCTCCAAAAGAGATTAAGGGAAATGGCAAGGTTGAGGAGGTAATTTTTACCATAAATGAGGTTAAAGATGGAAAAGTAATTGCAACTGATAAAACTTTCTCAATTAAAACCGGATTAGTAGTAACCGCAATTGGATATGACGCAGTTGAATACCCTGGAGTTAAGATTGAAAATGGTCGAATAGCCAACATTGCAGGTCATGTTGAACACAATATCTATGTCACAGGTTGGGCAAAACGTGGGCCGGTAGGCGTAATTGGCACAAACAAAAGCGATTCAGCTGATGTTGTGGATTTAATTATTGATAATCTAAAAGAGCCAAAAAACTCAACTGGCATTGAAGGTTTATTGAAATCAGGACATGAGGTAATTAATCAGGTAGGCTGGGAAAAAATTAATGCCGCAGAAGTAATTTCAGGAGAATTAGCCAGAAAGCCTCGCATAAAAGAGGTTGATTGGAAGCGATTAATAAGTTTGGGCACATCCTAATAAATCGGTAGACTTTCCGACTCTTTACTTTGCGCCCGTAGCTCAACGGATAGAGCATCTGACTACGGATCAGAAGGTTCGGGGTTCGAATCCCTGCGGGCGCGCTTTAAATAAAAAATAGGACGAGTTTCATTTAAAATTTTTCAATTTAGACGAATTTTTAATATAAAGTGAATCGTGAATTTGTGTTGTTCCTTTCCGATAAACTTCGATAAAATCATTTTCTAATAGGAAATCTACGCACTTTTCAACATTTCCTAGGTGCGAATTTAACTCAATAAAAATGTATTGAATTAAATCTTTGAGATTAGAATTGAAAAATTCTTCAAGAACTTGATCCTCTGAACCTTCTACATCTATTTTTAAAAAAATATTTCCCATTGTTGAAATTCGCATATCATTTAAGTAATTTCTATTAACAGAATCACAATATGTGTAATTGCTACTGGAGTCCATAACCCGAGCTGCTCCAGAATGATTTAGGGGAATATAGAAAGGTACTTTACCTTTTTTGTTAGTTAAGGCGTAAGAATGGATTTGATAATTTAAAACCCTGTTGAATTCTAAGTTGTGCATTAAAGTATTTTCTAAGTTTTTATTTGGCTCAAAGAGGTGCAAATTTAAACAATGTTTATTTTGGCTCGCAATTAAAGAAAATAATCCTTGGTTAGCCCCTATATCAAAAAATAAAAAAGGTTCACCAATCTGTTTTAAATATCTATCTAATCTGTTTCTGTATCCTAAGATATTCAACTTGAAAGTTTTATCATAATAGTTATTCTTTAACCAGACTCCATAATTACTCAAAACAAATCCATCTTTTTTAATAACTTTTCCAGTTATAATGGGAAGGAAAGTATTCAATTTATACGAATTTGATTCAAAAAGTTTTAAAAAATTCATTAGGTAAAGAATCCTAAAAAGGATTGACTCAGGAATAATTTTCGAAATAAACATAAGATTATTATAATCAATATCCAATTAGTATACTTAACAAGAAAATCACAATAGATTTTTAATCAATCTAATTTAAATTAATCCTAGTGAACACAGCATCGTCTGATTTCCTTATCGGGGCAAGTGACTCCTCGTATCCAAACTCTTCTAATTTAAGTTTTAAAGAGATATTAGATATTGAACTTTCATATTGTCCCTGAGAAAATTCACACATAATGACTCGAAATTTGCGAATAAGTTCGATGCTAAATCCATTCAACACAGGTAATTCATTACCTTGAACATCAATTACAAGTAAATTATTGGTGCCCTCAATTTCAATACTATTTTTCAATAATGCTTCAACTATACTAATTGTTGTAACCCTTGACAACTTAGTCACCCATTTATCTTTATTAGTTTGTAGCCAAAATTCAGTAGGTTTGAATGTTGAGTTGGCACCCGACTTATTAAATTTATAATAATCTAAAACCTTACCAGTCGTATCAGAAATAAATTCACGAATAAAATAATTTTTAATATTTAGATAAAAAATACTCTTAAGTTTTAGTTTGCTTAATGACCTTTTTTCTGGCTCAATCCAAACTATACTGGTTACACCCATAAAGTCATACAGCGAAAACTCCTGGCCACAGTTAGCACCTATATGAAGAACTTGGTTGTATGGGCCCAATTCAAGTAATCTTTTATGTTGTGGGGAAAAGTTCATAATTTTCAGGGGATTTCCAAATTTTAATACTATATCTCTGATTAATTGCTTTAAGCTATAAAAGAGCACATATAACTTTAACACTTTAAATATTCTAATACAAGTTTAAGTCAAATGTAACCGCCTAAATATTTTTGAGTTTTGGAATCGAGGCAAAATTTATTGAGTTATCAGATATTGCAGTTTCTTGTAGTGATCAACGATGCACTACTTTTGTGTTCAAATGTATAATTTCAAATGGTTAAGTGCTTGGGTCTCGAAAGTATTTAATAATTGCTGAGAGTATTGATCCGGTAATAAAAAATGCTGCTAACAAATAGGAAATATCTTTCACCCAACCAAAAGAGCCAGAGTAAAAACCGGCGAGTGTGATCCCAACTCCCCATAAAAAAGCACCAAGAGCATTAGCTGATAAAAACTTATAGTATTTCATCTTTACAGTGCCAGCAATTGGAGGCACAAAGGTTCTAACCCAAGGAATGTACCTGGCAATTACCACAGACCACCAGCCATATCTTTCATAAAATTTTTCTGATCTTGCCAGCATTCGCATCATTCTTGGGGTATTTCGCCGCTGCAAATATGGCCGTCCTACCTTTCTACCAATTACATAACCAACCTGATCTCCGATAAAGGCAGCTAGGAAGACAACGCAAATTAAGATAACAATATTTACATCATCTCTGGCAGCAGCCACTAGTCCTGCGCTAAATAGCAAAGAATCTCCAGGTAGGAAAAAACCAATTAGTAAGCCGGTTTCAACAAAAATAATGAGTCCAATTACCAAGTAAAACAAAAATGGTGATACTGGTGATAACTGGGTATCAAAGGTTGCAGTAAAATTGTTCATTTTAATTCTTTTCATTAACCTCAGCTGCTACCTTTTGCACAACATTTAAGTCAAATACACTTGGCACAATAAAATTAGCATTTAATTGCTCACTTGAAACACATGAGGCAATTGTAATTGAAGCCATAGCTAAAAAACTTACTTACCAAGTTATAGAGTGAAATGTTGTTGCACTGTTACTTAAGGCTTTTCAAGGAATTGACTCTGCGACGCTTGATATGTCAGATGATATATCGCAACAGATAGCCTCATATGTACTAAAAATATACCTGAAGTATAGTTGATATATAATCCAGAAAACCATATATTTAAAATTCAGACAGATGTTGTTGGATCTGATCGAAGCTTGGTGGGTAGGGTTAGAAAATATTTAGGTGATCCCAAAATGTTCCAGATAAGTTTGTCTGTAGTGATATTTTACTACATGCGACAGCATTAAAGGTTATTCGGATAATTAAGACAAAAGTACTATAAAGTAAGTTACACTCTAAGTATGCAAAGAATCCTAATTACCGGCTCTCAGGGCATGTTAGGAAGCGCACTTTACAGCAGATTCAAAAAAAAGGGGTTAAATGTAATTGGAGCGTATCGAGAGATTGTTGATCTAAGAAATTTTCACGAGACTTTACTTTTTTTCTCTCAGAGTAAAATCGACTTAATTGTACACTGCGCAGCACTTGTCGGAGGCATTCAATCTAACATTGAAGGTAAAGAAAAGTATTTTATAGAAAATATTCAAATTGATAATTCAGTACTTTTTGCAGCTAGAAAATTAAAGATTCAGAACTTGGTTTATATTGGTTCGTCTTGCATGTATCCATCAAACCTTGATTACGCGATAAAAGAATCAGATTTATTGAAAGGAAAAATTGAGCGTACAAATGAGAATTATGGGTTGGCAAAAATTTTTGGCAGCAGACTAACTAATTCTATTGCCATAGAGGACGGGTTAAATTGGAGAGTATTTATAGCTTCAAATTTATACGGCCCAAATGATTATTTTCACCCGATACGATCACATTTAATTGGGGCAATAATAACTAAGGCGATTCAGGCGAACAGAAATAATTTGGATTATATAGAGATGTGGGGAGATGGAACTCCAAAAAGAGAATTTACTTATATTTCGGATTTTGTGGAATGGATAGAAAAGTCATCCAAATTTTTAAACAGATTACCTCTTACGTTAAATGTTGGAGTCGGCGTTGACTATACAGTTCATGAATACTATCTAAAAATTATAAATGCGCTAAATTTAAATCTTAGAGTAGTTCCTAATACAGAGATGCCAAATGGTACAATAAGAAAATTAATGGATTCATCTTTGGCTAGAAGTTTTGGATGGAAACCAAAAATTAATCTTGAAAATGGAATTGACTTAACGATCTCGGGCTATTTTGATAGAGAATCCAGTAAATAAATGTACCCACTCGCATCAAATTCTTGGGACAATGAGGAAGTAGAAGTTGCTTTGCAAGTATTAAAGTCAGGTCACTTAACCATGGGGCGCGAGGTATATGAATTTGAACGTCAGTTTGCTGAATTCCTTGGTTCCAGGTATGCAGTCATGTTTAATAGCGGTTCGTCAGCAAATTTGGCAATGCTTAATTCCTTAAGGTATGTAAAAGATAATAGGTTATCAGAGGGTGATCAAGTTTTAGTGCCAGCTGTATCTTGGAGTACAACGTTTTATCCAGTTTTTCAGTCAGGACTAATTTTAGATTTTGTTGATATTGATTTGAAAACACTAAATATAGATACTCAAGCAATTGTGGAGCGCATTAATACAAAAACTAAGGCAATTTTTGCTGTTAATCTACTTGGTAATCCAGCAAACTTAATTGAGTTAGAGAAAATTGCCCAAGATCATAATCTAATTTTACTGGAAGATAATTGTGAATCGTTAGGCGCTTCAATAAACGGCAGAAAAACTGGCACTTTTGGGAAAATGAGTTCTCACTCTTTTTTCTTCAGTCACCATATTTGCACAATGGAAGGAGGAATGGTAGCAACTTCATCTAAACTACACATGGAAACGCTAGTATCTTTGAGATCACATGGATGGACGAGAGAGCTAGAAAAAAATAATTCAGTTTATCCTAAATCTAATAACGAGTGGGAAGATTTATATAGGTTTGTTCTACCAGGTTATAACTTGCGACCATTAGAAATATCTGGAGCTATTGGAAAGGTTCAGTTGAATAAGTTCCCTAAATTTTTAGAAATTCGAAGGAAGAATGCGGAGTATTTTACCAAATTATTCTCAGATTCTAGTAATTTTTTAATCCAAAATGAGAATGATAAGTCTTCTTGGTTTGCATTTTCAATTGTGCTAGTGAATAAATTAATTGGTAAGCGCGATTTACTTATTCGATATTTGAGTGCAAACGGCATAGAGACGAGGCCAATTGTGGCTGGGAATTTTACTCTAAATCCAGTTTTAACACATTTAAAATATGTACCAATAAATAGTTTAAGAAATTCAAATTTTATTCACGAAAATGGCTTTTATTTGGGTAATCATATTTTAGATGTTCAAGAAGATCTTAAAAATATTTTTAAATTGCTTACAATATTTGAAGAGGCTAACTTAAAATGAGAAAAGTTGCACTAATAACAGGGATAACTGGTCAAGATGGTTCCTATCTTGCTGAATTTTTGTTAAACAAAGGCTATATAGTTCATGGATTAGTAAGGCGCTCAAGTTCATTTAATACCGAAAGAATTAATCATATATTTCAAGATCCGCATGACTCCGATTTGAAACTTTACCTACACTATAGTGATCTTACTGATGGCACAAATATGACAAATCTAATTCATCAAATTAATCCGTCCGAAGTTTATAATTTAGGTGCTCAATCTCACGTTCAAGTTTCTTTCACGATGCCACAATATACTGCGCAAGTTGATGCAGTTGGAGCTGTTGCACTTTTAGAATCTATTCGTGCGTCCAGTGTTAACTGCCGTTACTATCAAGCGAGCACTAGTGAGATTTTTGGGTCAACACCTCCACCACAAAATGAAACTTCTCCCTTTAGGCCACGAAGCCCATACGCTGCTGCAAAATTAATGGCATATTGGACTACAGTTAATTATCGCGAAGCTTATGGGTTGCATGCCTCAAATGGAATTTTATTTAATCACGAATCGCCAAGGCGCGGTGAGACTTTTGTTACTAGGAAAATAACAAGAGCAGCAGCAAGAATTGCTTCTGGAAGCAAGGAGAAACTATATTTGGGTAATCTGGATGCGATTCGGGATTGGGGTTATGCTAAAGAGTATGTCGAATCGATGTGGATGATGCTTCAACAAGATAGACCCGATGATTATGTGGTAGCTACCGGCGTTGGAACCACGGTACTCGAGTTTGCCAAAGCTGCATTTGACCATGTTGGACTTAACTTCGAGCAATATGTTACAGTCGACAAAAGATATTTTCGACCTACCGAGGTTGAATCGTTGATCGGCGACCCATCCAAAGCTGAAAAAGTTCTAGGTTGGAAAGCAAAAACTTATTGGCGAGATTTGGCAATCTTGATGGTTAATGCTGATTTAGATTTAGTAAATCATAAAAACTAAAATATGTAAATAAAATTGCTATTATTTTGCAACGATAATTAAAAGTGAAATTAATGGTTTGCATATCAATCTAATTGGTGCGTAGAGGCTATAAACTATTCCCAGTAAAACGTTTAAAAAAGGACTAAAGCTAGTTGAAGTTTTTCCTAATGCGCATCATGTTGCTAAATCAGATTGAGAAATTAGAACTTTTGAACCTCTTACCCATGGAATGCGCTTTTAGACCCGATGAGTATGCTTGCAAAAATAATACCTAATTGTTCATGGGCAATTTCTGCTAGAATTATTTTATAATGGATATGCTTTACCCTCATTGGCTTCAATCTCGACATCTATACGTGTAGCCCCTCATCTCATGGGTAATTATCTGGATCTTTAATAGCATCGTGCCCACCGCTGAATTCACCCATCGAAATTGAGGTGCAGTATATTTAAAATATACAAAAATACTGTAGAGTTTTCCAATGTCTAAAATCGACAAGTTACTCTTTGAAACCTTACGGATTAGATTAGTCGAAGAGAAGATAATAGAAATTTATTCCTCAGATTTAATTCAAAGTCCAGTTCATCTATCAATTGGTCAGGAAGCAGTTGCGGTTGGAATCTGTGCTAATCTCAATATTGATGACTGGGTATTTATCACTTATAGAAGTCATGCATTTTACCTTGCAAAGGGTGGTCCGCTGCCGCAATTTTTTGCAGAGTTGATGGGTCGAGTTGGTGGTTTAAGCGGTGGGAAAGCCGGATCAATGCATCTTGCCTCTCCAAAGCATGGAATTATGGGAGCTTCAGCAATTGTTGGTTCGACTATTTCCCATGCTGTAGGTGCAGCTCTTGCTGCAAAAATTAAAAGGGAATCGAATAGAATTTTTATCGCGAACTTTGGAGATGGTGCAATGGAGCAAGGTACTTTTTTTGAATCATTAAATTTTGCATCCCTTCATAAAATTCCAGTTCTATTTCTGTGTGAAGATAACGGACTTGCGGTTCATACGCATTTAAAACAGCGACAAGGGTTTGATTCAAAAAAACTAGTAAATTCATTTGGGTTACCATATTTTGAGATTAGTCAAGGTTACGATCCAAAAATTGTCAAGAATAAGTCCAAAAAAATTATTGAGTATGTGAGAAAAAATCAAGCCCCTGCATTTCTAAAAGTTAAAACTTTTAGGTATCGGGAACATGTGGGCCCAGGGGAGGATTTTGATGCGGGCTATAGATCAAAATCTGAATTTAACTCATGGAGAAACTTAGATCCAATTTGGAATAAAGAAAATTTTAAATTAATTGAAATTAAAATTTTAGATGAAATTAATAAAGCGCTTCATTTTGCAACTAATTCATCGTTCCCAACAGATCAGGATTTACTCACTGATGTTATCTAATACTTATAGGCAAGCACTTCAAGAGGTTATGGAAATGAGCATGGAAAAATATCCAAACACTATTATTATTGGACAGGGAGTTAGTGACTTTAAGGCTATCTTTGGAACTGTTGAAGGTTTGTTCGTAAAGTATCCAGAAAGAGTAATTGAAACTCCACTGGCGGAGGATTCAGTTGCAGGTATATGTATTGGGGCTGCTCTAAACGGTTTATATCCAATCAATAGCCACATAAGAGCTGATTTTGGCCTTTTGACTTTTAACCAATTAATAAACCTTGCAGCTAAATACAAGTATATGTTTGGAGGACTTTTTGAAGTTCCTCTGATGATGAGACTAATAATTGGTAGAAGTTGGGGGCAAGGAGCTCAACACTCCCAAAGTCTTCAATCTTTATTGGCCCACATTCCAGGGCTTGTAATATTGATGCCTTCTTCCCCTTCAAGCGTACTTAGTAGTTATCTATTTGCAATAGAGAATCATCGAGGCCCGGTTATTATGTTAGAGCATAGGCTTTTGTATGACTTAAAGTTTGAACCAAAAGAAATAAGTTTATCTAATCCATTACAAGGATCGATTTTAGTGCGCTCTGGGATTGACGTAACAGTGGTAGCGACATCAGTTATGGTTTTAGAAGCTAAGCGCTCAGCAGATTATCTTAATAGTTTTGGTATTTCCGTAGAAATAATCGATATGCATTCAATTTCCCATCCAGATAAATCTATGATTTTAGAAAGTGTAAAAAAGACTGGTAAATTGTTAGTGGCTGACACCTCATGGACAAATTATGGTGTTGCTGCTGAAATAAATAGGATAATAAATGAATTTGATCCTTCAATTCTTAAGTGTCCAAGTATGAGTTTAGGAATGGCCCCTGCCCCCTGCCCAACAGCCAAAACTTTAGAAGATATGTATTATCCAGATGTTCACGAATTAACATTGGCTATAATCAAGTTACATAATGATTCGCAACTTTTCTCATTAGAAATTCCCCAAAAGCTATCCATGACTGATTATTATAAACACTTTAAGGGCCCCTTTTAAATATGAAAGTTAGTACCACGAGAGTTGCGGATGAAATAGTTAGATTTTTAGTCAAGTTTTGCTCACCCAAGGTATTCTTATTAACAGGTAATGGCGCAATGTATTTGAATGATGCAATGCAGATTCATCCAGAAATTCAATATGTTTGTGTGAGAAATGAATCGGTAGCTCCTGTAGCCGCCTCTGCTTATTCTCAAATTTCCGGAAAAGTCGGAACAGTGTGTGTAACTGCTGGGCCAGGTGCAGCAAATGCAATGCCAGGCGTAGTAGAGGCTTGGGTTGATGGGGTAAATATTTTTGTTCTTTCGGGTCAGGTTCCTTATACTGAGATGAAAAACTACGAGCCAAATTCAAGAACTTTTGGCATCGCAGGCTTACCCATAGTTGATTATGTGCAAACTTTTACTAAGTTAGCTATCTGTTTAAATGATTCTGAAGAGTTGGAAAATGTACTAGAAAAAATTTTGACCTCTCTAATGTTTGATAGACCTGGCCCAATTTGGCTTGATATTCCCCTAGATATTCAATCCGCAGAATGTAGGGTTATAGATCTAGACTCATTAGCCAAAAAGGTAAAATCTAAAAACATTATTAAGAAGGTGCCTAAACCACTAGAATTCGAATCTGAAATTTTTACAGATGCGTTTTCTTCAAGTAAACGACCATTATTTGTCATTGGAACAGGGTCTAAAAAGGTTATACAAAACAGAAGTTTGATAAAGTGGTTAGAGGACAGCAAAGCAGTTTTTGCGTTGACAAGACCAATGGCTTGTGAAGTATCTCTCGATTTTCCAGGAAATATGGGGGTAATAGGGGTTAGAGGAAGACCTTGGTCAAAAGAAATTTTATTAAAAAGTGATTTAATTATCGGTCTAGGTTCTAGATTACCTACTTCAATAGTAGGACCTAACTACTCATATATAAATGAGAGTTCTCAAATTTTGCTTGTTAATTCAAATAATTCCGAGATAATTCGACACAAAAAAAGAATAATAAACCAAAGTGCCATTAGCGTTGAAGATTTTATAAATAACTTAGAAATTTTGGATGCAATTAAGTTAAATAATGAAATTTCTATTTGGCAACTGGAAGCTATTCAAATTAAACATAAGAAAAGAATTATTCACAAAACAGAAAGAGCAAAGCCACTTAACATTTACTGGTTTTGTGAAAACTTGGAAAAAAGGCTACTTTCTCAACACGTCGTTACTTCGGATGCTGGTTCAAATTATTATGCTTGTGGCCAAGCAATGACTTTTATCAAAGGTAATCGTGAATTAACTTCTGGAACTTTCGCAGCTATGGGTATTTCCATTCCACTTGCAATAGGCGGTTCCGTAGCGTTAGCCAATAAATCTAGAATCCTATGTATAACTGGTGACGGATCTATCGAATTGAATGTACAAGAGTTACAAACAATTTCTAATTATAAATTCAATATAGCCATTTTTGTTATAAATAATGGTGGTTATGCATCAATGAGGGCTTGGCAAGATACTTTTTTTAATTCGCGATATATCGGTTCTACTGACGATACAGGTACTCGCCCAATGAATTTTGAAAAGCTAGCCTCCGCCTTTGATATTGAGTATCTAAGAATTTCCAATTCAAAGGATTTCGATGATAAAATTGAGTCGGTCATAAATGCAAGCAACCCAATACTTATAGAAGTTATATGTGATCCGAATCAAGTACTTGAATTACCTATGAGTATCGATATAGTGTAAACCTTGGTGGGTGCCATGATTTCGTATATGCCTCTAAATTGGATCTCAGAAGGTGGTAAATAAAATGAAATTGAATTTACGAGACTTTAAAATAATGAGAAAAAATGATAACAAATTAACTTGGGTTACTTGTTACGACTATTCTTTTGCAAGTGCTCTAAATGAAACTGAGATTGATTTAATTTTAGTTGGCGATTCCGGCGGGATGGTAGCACTTGGATATATTGATACGGTCCCTGTATCCATGAATGAGATGATTTTAATGTGTGCCGCCGTTCGAAGAGGGGCACCAGATAAATTCATTGTGGGGGACATGCCAAAAGGCTCATATGAAGTTTCAAATGAATTTGCAGTTGAAAACGCAATGAGGTTTGTTAAAGAATCTGGAGTCGATGCAGTAAAACTAGAAGGAGGTCAAAACTTAGTCGATAGAGTGAAGGCAATCGTTAGTTCAGGAATTGCGGTTATTGGGCACATCGGTTTAACTCCACAAAGCTCAACATCACTAGGTGGATATAGGGTTGTAGGTCGTAGTAAAAAAGAATTTGAAATTTTGTGTCAGGATGCATTATCACTTGAATTAGCAGGCGCTTTTTCTATTTTACTTGAAGCTATTCCGCCTAATTCTGCTAAGAAAATAACTGAAATTTGTAATATACCAATATTTGGTATTGGTGCAGGTTTACATGTTAACGGGCAACTATTAATACTACATGATTTATTAGGATTATATCCCAAGTTTAGACCGAAATTTGCAAAAAACTTTATTCCAGAAGTTATAGTTGAATTTCAAAAATTTCTAAGTGTGCAAGATAATTTGTTGGAATTTGGTCGTTCCACAAGGCGTGATGGCTTATTTGAACTAACAAAATTTGCTGTTAATAGATTTGTAGATGAGGTTAGGAATGGAAAATTTCCTAGTACAAATTACGTTTACCCTGACCAACAGAACTTGTGAATTGTTAATCCTTATGCAAACTAATTCGCCTAATGATTTTTTGTATGAAACTTCTCGAAAAATTAGACTCGATATTCTGAACGTTGCAGGTACATCAGGAGGCGGACATTTGGGTGGAACTTTCTCTTGTGTAGATATTCTGGTTAATCTATATTTGAATAGTAAAACTGGCTTTAAAATTTTAGATGAAGGCGATGGACTTCAGGATAGGTTTATTTTAAGCAAGGGTCACGCTTGTCTAGCGCTTTATGCTATCCTTGCATTTAAAAATATCATTTCTTCTTCAACTTTTTTTTCTTTCGGAAAGAATGGTGGAATTGGGGCTCAATTAGATATTAATATTCCTTCCGTAGTTTGGAATACCGGTTCACTAGGACACTCCATTGGAATTTGTGCCGGTATGGGGCAAGCGTTTAAGAGCGACAACAGTCCCAACAAGTGTATAACCTTAATTGGAGATTCTGAGCTTTCTGAAGGTGCAAATTGGGAGGCAATTGCATATTGTAAGGATAAAGGTATAGATAACGTCATAGTTATCATAGACAGAAATAGGTTATCCGTAACCGAAAGAATTGACAATGATGCAATATATTCTGGATTAGATGAGAAAATGAAATCTTATGGTTGGGAATTTATTGAAATTGACGGTCATTCTCATGAAGAAATTTCTAAAAGTTTGGTTACAGCAAAATTAATAAAGAAACCAATAATGATACTTGCGAATACTGTAAAAGGGAAAGGGGTAAAATTTATGGAAAATAATGCAATTTGGCACCATAAGCGTCCCACATTAGAGCAATTACAATTAGCTAGAATCCAATTAAATTCGTAGGCTCCAAAACTCAAATTATGGATTTAAGAGATGCATTTTTTCAAGTTATCAGTGATTATGCACAATTAGATTCAAAAATAACAATTCTCACAAATGATATGGAGGTGTTTGCATTAAATTCTTTCAAGAAAAGGTTTCCAAATCAATTTATAAATGTTGGTGTGTCTGAACAAAATTTATTAAACGTTGCATCTGGATTAGCTTACACAGGCAAAAAGGTACTAATTTTTGGAATTCTATCCTTTATAGTCAATCGAGCATATGAGCAATTGAAATTAAATATTTGCGGAATGAGATTACCAGTAATTTTAGTTGGTATTGGGCCTGGCTTGTCTTTTTCCTTTGATGGCCCATCACATCATTCACTTACTGACATAAGTCTAGTGCGTCAGTTACCTGGGATAAAAATTTATGAACCTTGTGACGCTATTTCTGCAGAATCTGTGGCAAAAAATGTATTAGAATTTACCAATCCTACTTTAATAAGATTAGATAAGGGTGTATTTTCATTTAAAAATCAAAAAAATATTAAATATCTTGATGGCGTGATCGAGATAAAGCCTGCCTCAAGACTCAATCTGATATATAGTGGCACTTTCCATGAATACGTTTCACTACTAAATTTAAAGTTAAATGAAAAAAAGATTGAACATGGAATTTTTAATATAGTTAATATTTGGCCTGTATCTCCTCTACTTGAAAGTATAATTAGAGATTCTAAGGAAATTTTAGTTGTTGATGAAAATACTTCTTCAGGAGGACTTTTCTCAATTATTTCCGAAATGATTGTTTTAAATAGATTAAATACAAAGGTCAGCTGTATAAATTTAAATAGTGATAGCATATTTGAATATGGCGACAAAGATTGGATTAGAAATAGAAATGGTTTTGCTGACAAATTTGAAGCATTCGAAAGGGGTTTAAGTGAGAGATAAAATTGAGGAGTTTGCAAAATCTTTTGGTATAAATGCCTCAGAATTACCTATTTTAACTACTGAATGCATTTTAAATATGGACTTTAGCCTTAATGAATTAACTGACATAGAGCGAGATAAACTTCTCATAAAAATTATAGAAAAAATAAGAAATGATAAACAAAAAATTGCAAGTTTTGAAAGAAAAAAAGTTTGGGACTCGGGTTGGGAAGAAAATTTTAGCATTTTTAAGCATTCAAAAAATAATGATGATTTAATTCCAAAATTTATTAGGAGAGGTGAAGTTATAAGATGGTTCAGTAAATTTTACCTTCCAAACAATAATGATTTTGAAATTGACTATATAAAAGTTTTGAGAACTTATATTTATGAGACTTTTTTGAATAATATTGAAAATATTTATGAGTTTGGAGCTGGAACTGGATTTAATCTTGTGCATTTTGCAGAATTAAATCCAAGTTTTAATTTAATCGGAACTGATTTCGTGCAATCTTCAGTTGATCTAATGGCCTTAGTTGGTTCTATAAGAAAAATCAATCTTAAGTCTGAACTTTTTGATATGCTCAATCCAGAAAATAGTAAGATACGAATTCAAAATAATTCTGCTGTTTTAACTTTTGGCTCTCTCGAACAATTAGGTGGTGATATTGAGCCGTTTTTTAATTATTTAATTGGACAGTCACCTAGTATAGTTGTTCATGTGGAACCAATGGTCGAAACTTACAATCAAAATATTTTGGAAGATTATTTAGCATTTTGGTTTCAGAGTAATCGGGGGTATACAACTGGAATAATGGATTTATTGCAGAAATATGAAAAAGATTCAAGAATAAAGATTTTGAAGTTTCAAAGATTGAATTTTGGTTCTTTAATGATGGAAGGCTTTAACTTAGTGTGTTGGAAAAAAATTTAATGGAGATTGGTTTACGCGGTAAAAAAGCACTTGTAACAGGTGCTACCCATGGTATTGGTCGAGAGATTTCACTACTTTTAGCCCAAGAAGGCGTTGACGTTGCCTTTTTATCCAGAAATGAAGAAAATTTAAAGGCTCAGGAGAAGTTGTTGCTAGATTATCCTATCAATACTTTGTCATTGAAATGTGATGTGCTGATACCATCTGAAATTAATATAGCTTGGCAGAATGTTGTAAAATGCTGGGGTGGCATAGATATTCTAATAAATAATGTAGGTGGCGGTGGAAGATGGGGCTCTGAAGATCCGATTAATACTTCAATTAGTGTTTGGAATGAAGTATTACAAAAAAATTTAGGAGCCACAACTCAATTTACGATGCTAGCTATACCCGCTATGCTAAAAAACAAATGGGGTAGAGTAATCACTATTACATCTACGCATGGTACATATATTGCAGGACGTCCGTGGTTTAATGTAGCAAAAGTTGCTCAATCTACTTTAATGAAAAATCTTTCTAGGCAGCAAAATTTTTCTAGAAATGGAATAACTTTCAATTGTGTTGCACCTGGTGCGATTATGATCCCAGAAACAGGTTGGGATAATTTTAAAAAAAATAGCCCAGTTGAGTTTGAAGAATTTATAACTAAATTACCATTAGGAAGACTTGGCACACCTCGGGAGGTCGCTGAGGTAGTCTTATTTTTGTGTTCAAATCAAGCTTGCCTAGTAAATGGAGCTTCAATAATTGTTGATGGTGGCGAAAGTAACAAGTTTGAATAACATGTTACTTATAATGGAATTGTAGATAATTTTATGGGACAAACTAAGTCTTCAAATTATTTGGATGGTTTTAATGGCAAAAATATTTTAGTTACTGGAGGAACTGGGCTAATTGGTCGTGAATTATGCAAACTACTCCTAGAAGCAAATGCAAATATTAAAGTAATATCATTAGATAAAATTGAATTGAACAATAATATTGAACATATATATGGAGACTTAACAGATTTTAATTTTTGCATGAAATATATTTCAAATGTAAATTACGTCTTTCATTTAGCAGGGATAAAGGGTTCCATAGAAGTAACAAAATCCAAACCAGCAAGTTTTTTCGTGCCACTATTAATGTTAAATACAAATGTATTGGAAGCTGCGAGAAGAAATGGTATTGAAAAACTTGTGTACACAAGTTCAATTGGTGCATATTCGAGCGCAGAAGTTTTTGTAGAGACAGAAAACCGTGAAAGCATACCGCAGGATTTTTTTCCTGGCTGGGCTAAGCGAACTGCAGAACTTCAAATTCAGTCTTACGCTCAACAATATGGTCTTGATTGGTCTATTGTGCGCCCATGCAATGTTTATGGGCCTGGCGATAATTTTGATCCAAAAAATGCCATGGTTATTCCGAGTCTCATGATGAGGATTGCCAATGGTGAAAATCCCTTAAGGGTTTGGGGTGATGGTAGCGCTGTAAGAGATTTTGCTTTTAGTACCGACGTTGCTAGGGGAGTAATTCAAGCACTACATTATGGAACCAGGGGAGACTTTGTAAATCTAGGAAGTGGAATCGGATATACTATAAAGGAATTAGTTGAAACTTTGCAATCGTTTATAAATTTTGAGTATGTTTTTGACTCGAGTATGCCCGCTGGATTTCCAAAGAGAGTTATGGATATTTCTCGGGCAAAGAATTGGATAAATTATAATCCAGAAACCACTTTGAGGGTAGGACTGGAAAAAACCTGGTTGTGGTTTCAATCAAATAAAAGTGAATATCTTAAGAAAAAGAATTACCTACTTAAATGAAGGACCAGATTGATATTTCAATAATTGCCCCAGCGTGTAGACCTGAAAATTGGATTAATCTTTATAAAAGTGTGGTCACAAATTTATCAATTGAGTTCGTGTTTGTTGGCCCTAACATTCCAAAATTTGAACTTCCCAGTAACTTCAATTTTATACATTCAAAAGTAAAGCCTGCCCAGTGCTGTGAAATTGCAGCCCGCAATGCAAAGGGTAAATTTGTAATAATTTTTGCAGATGATTTGTGGTTTGAAACTAAATTTGCTTTAGATAAGTTAGTAGAAATCTGGAATTCACACAAAAACGAATTTTTAATAGTTTCGTGCCTGTATAGTAACAATGGAATAGTTCAGCCCGAAAATATTCAAAAATACAATGTCAATAATTTAGATTCCCCCCCGGTTCCATTAGCTGGACTCATGCTAAGAAAATCATGGGAGGCCTTGGGTGGGATTGATTCTAGATTTATTGGGGTTTTATATGATTTAGACTTAGCACTGCGATTCACCTTATCAAATGGAAAAGTTATTTTCTCAGATGCAGTTGTCGTAGAAAAGCGAGAGCTACGTGGTAATTCGAGATTATTTCAAGAGAACTGGAAGAATGATAGAAAATATTTAGACTTATGTTGGGGTCAAAATGGTGAAGGTGTGACAAAATTTTTTAAGCGATTCTACCCTATCACTCCATTTGTTGAATCAAACATTTTAGTAAAATCTCAGGGCCCTAGGGGTCATTGGAGAGGTGAAGGCTTGATCTTTTTAGAATTTATACAAAATTTACCTTCTAAATTTAGAAGGCAAATTTTACTTAATTTGGAGAATCAAAATAAGTTTTCTATTTTACTTTTTAAACTTTATCGTTATTTTAAAACTTTTTTAGCCTAGGCCAAAATTAGAGATTAATCAGGTAACTATCTGGTGTATAGTTAAACAATGGAAAAAGTCTTAATCACTGGAATAACTGGTATGGTGGGATCACACCTAGCTGATTATATTTTTGCCAACACAGACTGGGAAATTCACGGATTAATCCGATGGAGAAGTTCTTTGGACAATTTATCGCAGCTGGTTCCTCATGCAAATTATTCGCATCGATTGCACTTAAGTTATGGCGATATCAGAGATTATAGTTCTATTGATAATATTTTGAAAAATATCAAGCCCAATTTTGTATTCCACTTAGCCGCTCAAAGTTTTCCAATGTCAAGCTTTAGTTCACCTCTTGATACTTTTGAAACAAATATAAATGGCACTACAATTCTTTTGGATGCTATTAGAAAAAATAGCCCGGATTCTATTGTTCATGTATGTTCATCTTCTGAAATATTTGGAAGGGTATCTGCGGAAAAAATTCCAATCAAAGAAGACTGTACTTTTCACCCTGCTTCGCCATATGCAATATCTAAAGTTGGTACTGATTTAGTGAGCAGATATTATTCTGAAGCTTTTAATTTAACGACAGTAACTACCAGAATGTTTACTCATACTGGGCCGAGACGAGGAGATGTTTTCGCAGAATCTTCTTTTGCAAAACAAATTGCCTTAGCTGAAGCTGGTTACACCTCGCCAATAATAAAAGTAGGGAATCTGAAGAGTTTGAGAACTGTAGCCGATGTCCGAGATGCAGTACGCGCTTACTATTTGGCACTGACAGTTAATCCAATCAAAGGCTCATACTATAATATTGGTGGCTCAAATACTCTAACAATTGATGAAATTTTGAAATACTTAATTTCATTATCAAAAATTAAAAATAAACTTAAAGTCGAAATTGATCCTAGCCGTTTGAGACCAATAGATGCAGATCTTCAAATTCCTGACACTACAAAATTTACCAAACATACGGGCTGGTTACCTGAATATTCCTTCGAGGAAACAATGTTAGATTTAATTGAATATTGGCGCGAAAGAGTTAAAAAATTTGGCAACTCTTTCTTGAATCGATAAAGGGACTCGCCTTGACTAGTCTTCAGGTAATAAATACTAAGCTGGATGGTGTTTTAAAGATTACACCTCCAACACTTTTTAAGGATTTCAGAGGTGAATATGTAGAACTTTACAATAAAAAATTGTTTCTAAACGCCGGAGTCTTTAATGATTTTATTCAAGATGACATATCTATCTCTCATAGAAACGTATTGAGGGGAATTCATGGAGATTTTCAAACTTGGAAATTAATCTCATGTCTTCGAGGGCATTTTTATTTATTAGTTGTTAATAACAATCCAGAAAGTGCACAGTATAAACACTGGGAATCTTTTGAACTTTCAGACTCTGACCGAACGATGATATTAGTCCCACCTAAGTTTGGAAACGGGCATTTAGTTTTAAGTAAATACGCAATATTTCACTACAAGCAATCGACAAATTACGATCGGAAGAGTCAATTCACGATACGTTGGAATGACGAAAATTACGGATTTAAATGGCCAATAGTGAATCCCATCTTATCATTAAGAGATTCTTCAGAATGAATCAAATAAAATTTTATTCTGGTAAAAAAATATTAGTTGCAGGAGCAGGCGGCTTTATCGGATCCCATCTAGTTGACGAATTAATTAGTTTAGGCGCAAATGTAAAAGCTACATTATTTAAAACTGATCCAATTTGGAAAAATCCAAAAGCAGACTATTTGTTTGTGGACTTGCGTGAGCAAAAAGATTGTATGAGAGTTACTAAAAATATTGATTATGTATTTATGTGCGCAGCTAATAGCTCTGGATCAGCTGTAATTCAAAATTCTCCATTGAATCATTTAACTCCCAATGTTTTGATGAATACTCAAATACTGTCAGCAGCTTATAAAAATAAAGTTTCTAAGTTCTGCTTTATAAGCAGTAATACTGTATATCCAGTCAGTGAAAACAGTGTGACGGAAAAAGACGTGACAGGAGATTTTTTTGATAAGTACTTCATAGTAGGCTGGATGAAATATTTTTCAGAAAAAATGTGTGAAATATATTCTACTAGATTAGTTGAATCAATGTCATGTTTGATTGTAAGGCCCGGAAACCTTTATGGTCCAAGAGATAAATTTAATAAAACTGAATCGAAGGTGATAGCTTCTTTGGTTCGAAAAGTTTGTGAAAAACAGAATCCAATTGAAGTTTGGGGTGATGGATTAGACGTGAAGGATTTTTTATATATTAAAGATTTTATTGACGGATTAATCAAAACTTTTACTATTGATAAAAACTTTGAAATATTTAATATTGCTTCGGGTGAAAAAACTACTATAAATCAGGTTATATCTGAATTGATCAAAATAGAATCATTGAATCCACTTATGATAAGTTATAATCGTGATATGCCAACAATGATTCCAAAAAGATTTATAGATATTTCCAAAATAAAAGAACTTACTGACTGGGTACCAAAAACAACCATAAATAATGGGCTTCGAGAAACTGTTAGGTGGTATAAACAAAATTTTAATAATGTAAATCCAGATGGCCAAAGATATGATAATTTCTAGAACACCTAATCGAATCTCTTTTTTTGGAGGGGGAACCGACTATCCTATTTGGTATGAAAATTATGGTGGTGAAGTTCTAAGTGCAACAATAAATAAATACAGTTACATTACACTCAGATATCTTCCCCAGTTTTTTAATTATAAGTTCAGAGTTCGTTATTTTAGAACAGAAGAAACTAATAATATTGAAGAGATATCACATAATTCAATTAGGGAATGCGCAAAATTTTTGAAGTTAAATCGGGGATTTGAATTAGTGCATAATGCAGACTTACCGGCAAGGTCTGGATTAGGATCTAGCTCTGCATTTACGGTCGGAATGTTAAATGCTGTTCATGCCCTACAAACCTATATGCCAACCAAAAGGGAATTAGCTCTAAATGCAATAACGATTGAACAAAAAATTATTGGCGAGTCAGTTGGATCACAAGATCAAGTATCTGCAGCTTGGGGAGGATTTAATTTAATTAAATTTTCAAAGCAGAATACTTTTGAAGTAAATCCACTTATTTTAAGCTCTGAGTTGAAGGAAGAATTGGAAAAAAAATTATTGCTTATGTTTACCGGTTTTCCTCGAAATGCAAGTAAAATTGCTGAGAAGCAAATAAAATTAACACCTTCACGTTTTAGGGAATTAACCGAGATGCGTTCACTAACTAAAGACGCATTGATTTTGTTGACTACAGATTTGGATAAGTTTGGTAAGTTGCTTAATGAGCAATGGAAACTTAAAAGAAGTTTAAGCGATAAAATTTCTAACGTAGAATTGGATGATATTTATCAAACAGGTTTAAAAAATGGAGCACTCGGTGGCAAAATTCTAGGAGCTGGAGGGGGTGGATTCATGCTATTTTATGCGCCTGAGTCAAAACATAATAAAATTAAATCTGCTTTTGCAAAAAAACTTTTTGTGCCTTTCCGCTTTGAAAATGCAGGTTCTCAAATCATATACTATACGCATGAATAGTGAACTATGAAGGATCATATTTTAGAAAGCATTAAGAATTTAGAAAAAATTCTCGTTGATACAGAACTTTTAACAAATATTGAAATTTCAATATCTAAAATTGTAAAGGCACTCTCTAATAACTTACCGCTATTGGTTTTTGGAAATGGTGGTTCTGCCTCTGATGCACTTCATATTTCTGGAGAGTTAGTAGGGAAATTTTATAAAGAAAGAAAACCATACAATGTGATTTGTTTGAATAGTAATGTAGTGGTACTTACTGCTTGGTCAAATGATTACAATTTTGTTGACAGTTTTGCTAGACAAGTTGAGGCGCACGGCGTTTCTGGGGGAGTGGCATTGGGGATTAGTACGAGTGGAAATTCTAAATCTGTAATTTATGGAATTAAGCGGGCTGAAGAAATGGGAATGACCACTATTTGTTTAACTGGTAAAGACGGGGGTGAGCTAAAGAATATTGCAAATATTTTGGTAAGTGTACCCTCAATTTCAACACCAAGAATCCAAGAAATGCACTCGATACTTTACCACTACATGTGTGAAAAAATTGAATTAGAGTTATCAAAACTATAAAATGATTATCTATTTTATGCGCCATTGTGAAAGTATCTGGAACGGTCAAAAGAGATATTCAGGGCATAAAGATATTCCATTAACATATAATGGAACACAGCATGCAAATATGATTGGGAAATTTATTGGTAAATTTCCAATAAAAACCCTAATATCTTCAGATCTTCAGCGGGCAATTAATACCGCTAAGCCGATTGAAAAAAGTTTACAAATCCCTTTAGAATTAGATTCAAACTTTAGAGAAGTAAATTTTGGGAAACTTGAGGGTTTAAAAATTAGTGAAATTAAAAGATTCTATCCGCAAGTTTGGAGATCCTACCTAACAAATCCTATTGAAACTAGATTCCCTGGTGGCGAGACTTGCAGTGAAGCTTTAAAAAGGTCTACAGATTCGCTCAAAAAAATGTATAATTCGAATTCACTAAATGGAACATTAATAGTTATGCACGGAACTATTCTGCGAATAATTCTTTGCTACTTGGTTGGGATCGATACTAAATTATTTCGAAATGTATTTTGTGGGGTTGATAATGGTTCTATTTCTGCTATAAAAATACAGGAATTTGGTCAAAAAACGGATCTAAAGAGCCAGGGTACAATCATTACCTTTAATCAAAATTTATTAGTAAATAAGTGAACTTATTCAAATTTGATTTCGTGATCAAAAATTTTATAATATTTAAGTTATCAATTCCATAAATTTATTGTGACCGTTTAAAGATATTCTATATAATTTTTCTCTATTTGGAAAAATAAAATTGTTATCAATTAATAAATCAAGATCTAAATAATGTATTCCTGGATAGAAACCCAAAATGTTTAGTACTTCATTGGCATTGGTCACAACCACTGTTCCAGCACAAAATCCCTCCCAAATTCTATGAGTTACGACATGTTGGGGGAGTAAACTTAGCAAAAAACTATTTCTATATTTTACCGCTTCTTGAGTTACTGAAGTATTTATATTTATTTTTGATAATTTAATTAAATTACAATATGAATCCCACGGTAATTGATGAGAAGTTTCGAGTACTAAATAATTCTGATTTGTGACCACCTCTCTATAGCTTTGGAGTAACTCTGTCCTAATTGGATCTCCACTATTGGCAAAAACTACAATATTTTCTCTGTCCTTCCAATCTAACTCAGAAAAAAATAATCTATAATTAGATTTATTTAGTGTCCAAATAAATGGCCCAATTGGATGAATAATTCCAAATTTTTCAGCCTCGTCACTACTGTTTGCCTGTAAAATAATACCTCCACCACAGTTAGAGACTAAGATGCAAGCTGGGATTGTCCACTGAAGATTGAAAGTATCTCCAAGCATCACCCAAATCGGTGACCTTCGCAACCTAAATCTGAAAGCTGCAATGTATATCGGCAAGAAAAACAAATGGTGTCCATATTTTGATTTAAGCCAGCTCAAAGTGACTACGATAATTTCAGTACCTTTGGGCTTTGGCTGCTTCTTTAAGTTTTTGGACCTCACACAGTTTGTTATATTAAGGTTTTCTTTCAACCAACCTTCTATAGATTCATTAAGGTCAATCCCTCGAGAATTATGCCTACTACTACCAACGAGAATTAATGCGTTTGAGAAATTAGTTTCTCCCGGTATGTGCTTTATCTTATTTCTTGCTGTTTGCTTAAAACTAAATTTAAATATAGGCCAGCTTAATTGTAAAATTTTATCCAATAATAAATTAATGTAGAATGCGTAAATTTTATCTACAATCTTTTTCAATATATTCTTCATTTGACTTACTTCTTACTTAATTCTAACAAAATCTATAGTCTGAACTACACGTGGAGCTAAATTGATCCAAATACGGATTGAAAAATCAATGAGAGCCTTATCAATAATCGCATGGGAGGCACCAACTAAGTGAGTTAATTCCTTTTGAATCAATTCATGATTTACAAGTAAACTATCATCTTGTTCATTAATAAGTCTTTTGCCCAATTCAAGTAATCTTTTATGTTGTGGGGAAAAGTTCATAATTTTCAGGGGATTTCCAAATTTTAATACTATATCTCTGATTAATTGCTTTAAGCTATAAAAGAGCACATATAACTTTAACACTTTAAATATTCTAATACAAGTTTAAGTCAAATGTAACCGCCTAAATATTTTTGAGTTTTGGAATCGAGGCAAAATTTATTGAGTTATCAGATATTGCAGTTTCTTGTAGTGATCAACGATGCACTACTTTTGTGTTCAAATGTATAATTTCAAATGGTTAAGTGCTTGGGTCTCGAAAGTATTTAATAATTGCTGAGAGTATTGATCCGGTAATAAAAAATGCTGCTAACAAATAGGAAATATCTTTCACCCAACCAAAAGAGCCAGAGTAAAAACCGGCGAGTGTGATCCCAACTCCCCATAAAAAAGCACCAAGAGCATTAGCTGATAAAAACTTATAGTATTTCATCTTTACAGTGCCAGCAATTGGAGGCACAAAGGTTCTAACCCAAGGAATGTACCTGGCAATTACCACAGACCACCAGCCATATCTTTCATAAAATTTTTCTGATCTTGCCAGCATTCGCATCATTCTTGGGGTATTTCGCCGCTGCAAATATGGCCGTCCTACCTTTCTACCAATTACATAACCAACCTGATCTCCGATAAAGGCAGCTAGGAAGACAACGCAAATTAAGATAACAATATTTACATCATCTCTGGCAGCAGCCACTAGTCCTGCGCTAAATAGCAAAGAATCTCCAGGTAGGAAAAAACCAATTAGTAAGCCGGTTTCAACAAAAATAATGAGTCCAATTACCAAGTAAAACAAAAATGGTGATACTGGTGATAACTGGGTATCAAAGGTTGCAGCAAAGTTATACATTAATTAAGAGTTTCCAATTAAGCGTTTTTCTTAACCGCAGCTGCCACCTTTTGCACTACATTTGAATCAAAAACACTTGGCACAATAAAACTAGCATTTAATTGCTCAGCGCTAACACAGGAGGCAATCGCATCAGCTGCTCGAATCAACATATCATCGGTAATCTTAGTGATATTTGCATCCAATAAACCCCTAAAAATTCCTGGGAAGACTAAGACATTATTGATCTGATTTGGATTATCACTTCTACCAGTTGCAACAACTGCGGCATGCTTTCTGGCAATTATCGGATCTATTTCAGGATCAGGATTAGCTAGTGCAAAAACTATTGAATCTTTTGCCATAGATTTAATATCACCTTCAGTTAATACATTTGGCGCACTAACGCCAATGAAAATATCGCAATCTTTCATGGCATCAGAAAGTGAGCCAGAAAAATCACCGGGTGAGCAGTTTTCCACAAACCACTTACGCATTGGATCGCTATCGCCCTTATCCTTAAATACCAAGCCATCCTTATCAAAGCCAATAATTTTTTTAGCACCTTTTGCTATAAGTAATCTGGCTACTGCAGTTCCAGCAGCACCTACACCACTTAATACAATCTTGGTATTTTTCAAATCTTTTTTCACTAGGGCAAGGGCATTTGTTAGTGCAGCTAAGACTACAATTGCTGTGCCATGTTGGTCATCATGAAAAACTGGAATATCTAATAACTCGCGAAGTTTGGCCTCAATTTCAAAACAACGAGGAGCAGAGATATCCTCTAAATTAATACCACCATAAACTGGTG
>Ga0214923_10002291_pt1 | contig 25664 bp, 38 predicted proteins | sample LL1510_MetaG_FD_177993 | JGI IMG/M metagenome (GOLD analysis project Ga0214923, IMG submission 177993) | Freshwater microbial communities from Lake Lanier, Atlanta, Georgia, United States - LL-1510 | ecosystem: Environmental > Aquatic > Freshwater > Lake | place: USA: Georgia | collected...
CATAATTTCAAGTGGCCGCGTTGGATTGCGATTGATGATCAGTATCGTCATTCGCGAGGTGTCTACAAGCTTCCTAATATTGGAGCTGTGGAAGTTTCTTCTATTCCTTCTACACCAACTAAGGAGTCTTCTCCTGCTATGGCACATACAATGAATCTACAGACTATTGGTACAAATATCTCGGAATCTTTGATTCCGAGTTCGAACAAGAACTATGTACCTTTTGGTAATTTTACGGATGTAGAGTCTATCATTTCATCCAAGATGTTCTACCCCATCTACATCACTGGTCTTTCTGGTAATGGTAAGACAATGATGGTCGAGCAAGCTTGTGCCAAGGCCCGTCGCGAGATGGTTCGCGTGAACGTCACGGCTGAGACTGACGAGGATGATCTAATTGGTGGTTTCCGTCTTGTCGATGGTCAGACTGTGTGGCATAACGGTCCCGTTGTGATGGCGATGGAGCGTGGTGCTGTTCTTCTTCTGGACGAGGTTGATCTTGGTACCATCAAGCTTATGTGTCTTCAGCCCGTGCTAGAAGGCAAGTCGGTCTTCATTAAGAAGATCAACAAGCTGGTTCAGCCTGCTCGCGGTTTTACTGTAATCGCTACGGCAAATACCAAGGGTCGTGGTTCTGACGATGGTCGTTTCATCGGCACTAACGTCATGAACGAGGCGTTTCTGGAACGTTTTTCAATCACCATGGAGCAGGAGTATCCCCCTGCTATAACCGAGAAGAGGATTCTGCTCAATCTTCTGGATCGTACTGAAGATGACAAGACGTTTGTCGAACTGCTTATCAAGTGGGCAGATGCAATTCGTCGCACTTATTACGATGGTGGCACCACCGAGATTGTTTCCACTCGTCGTCTAGTTCATATCTGCGATGCATATAAGATCTTCAATCGTGATCGCATGAAGGCAATTCGTCTGTGTCTGAATCGTTTTGATGTTGACACCAAGACTTCATTCATGGATCTGTATACGAAGATTGATTTAGAGGCTAATCCGTCAATTGTTGCGAATGCTGCAACGTCTACTGTAAGCACGAATTCGTCTCTTGAAGAGAAGATCAAGCAGGCTAACGAGATTGTGATTTAATGCTTGACAAAGAGATTCGGTATTGATATAATACTGGATAATGAAGCGGCGTCTTGGTTGCTCGTCGCTTCGTTTTTTGAAATGCAACCGTTTGTTATGGAGTAAAATATATGGCTACTGTATCTGCTAAGACCCGTATGCTGAATGCGCTGAAGAGCAATTCGTCATACAATTCTTTCTCGGTTGCACAGGGTCGCAATCGCTTTGGTGTAAAGAACATCACTGCTCGTATCGCTGAGCTTCGTAAGGATGGTCATGACATTTACACCAATGTCAAGCGTCGTGCCGATGGTACCAAGGTTCGCGTTTATCGCCTTGGCGCTCCTACGAAGGGTATGAAGGCAGCTTCTCGCAAGAACTCTGGTCGTAAGTCAGTTTGAGTTTTTGCACAATAAGTGTGTGCGAAGGGGAAGAGAGATCTTCCCCTTCTTTTTTTCAAAACTAAATAGGAGTATGGTTCGGTAATTATTTTTTGATTGGAGTATAACATGGAAATTTCTATATCAGTTGAAGAACTAAGAAAAAGAAAATTGTTTATTGCCACACCAATGTATGGTGGAATGGCAAATGGACTTTACATGAAGTCCTGCTTGGATCTACAAGCTATTCTAAATCAATATGGCGTTGAAGCCAAGTTTTCGTTTCTATTCAATGAGTCATTGATTACTCGCGCAAGAAATTATCTTACTGATGAGTTTCTACGTAATCAAGAATTTACGCATCTTCTATTTTTGGATTCTGACATTCATTTCAATCCGCAAGATGTTGTGACTCTTCTCGCTCTAGATAGAGACATCATTGGCGGACCATATCCAAAGAAGTCTATTAATTGGGGAAATGTCGCACAAGCCGTAAAAAACAAGAATGACATACCTCCTGGCGAACTAGAAGGGCTGGTTGGCGAATTTGTATTCAATCCAGTAGCCGGAACAAAGCAGTTTTCTATCACCGAACCCCTTGAGGTCATGGAAATCGGTACTGGTTTCATGATGATCAAGCGTGAAGTTTTCAAGCAATTTGAAAACGCATATCCAGAATATCGATATAAGCCAGATCATGTTGGTCAAAAACATTTTGACGGATCTCGCTATATTCATGCATATTTCGATACGATCATTGATCGTGGGCCGAATGCTCCAGGTACATCGGAGAGATATTTGTCCGAAGATTATTTCTTCTGTCAGATGTGTCGAAAGATTGGCATCAAAGTTTGGCTATGTCCTTGGATGAAGACTCAGCATGTCGGAACTTATGCATTCACTGGCGATCTGCCTAAAATTGCACAGTATACAGGACGTATATGATCATAGGATTCGTTGGTGCTATTGGCTCGGGCAAAGGTACTGCGGGTGAAATATTGGCGCAGCGAGGATTCTTTACCGAATCCTTTGCTGCACCTCTTAAAGATATCACCGCAAATCTATTTGGCTGGTCTCGTAATTTATTGGAAGGTGATACAAAAGAGTCTAGGGAGTTTCGCGAAAAGAAAGACCCTTGGTGGTCTGAAAGACTTGGCAAAGATATAACACCAAGATATATTCTACAAACCATAGGAACTGAATGTATGCGCGATTGCATCCATACAGATTTTTGGGTTGCTTGTTTGGAGAAAAGAATAAAACTAAATCGTGACTATGTTATCACGGATGTTAGATTTCCAAATGAGATTGACTCCATTCACAAAATTGGAGGTAAGATTGTAGAGATACAAAGAGGTGAACTACCAGATTGGTATATTCAAGCGACTATGTATAATAATGGAGATTCTGGAATAAAACCAAATGTTCATGATTCAGAGTGGGCTTGGATGGGGTATAAAGTTGATTATGTTATCAACAATAACGGTACAAAGGATGATCTAGAAGAAGAAATAAAATTGATGTTGGAGTGCTTGACTCCAACAAACTAATGTGATATCATGTCTTCATATATTGAAGGAGTTTATTATGAAAATTTCTCAGGAAACTATCAACATACTAAAGAATTTTTCTCAAATCAATCAGGGAATCTTCTTTAAGACTGGCGAAACAATTTCCACTATTTCGCCTCAGAAAAACATTCTAGTAGAAGCTACGGTCAAGGAAACATTTCCTAATGACTTTGGCATCTATGATCTTCCAAATTTTCTAAGTGTACTTTCCCTTAGTAAGGAAGATCCAGAACTAACGTTCTATGACAAGCATTTGACGCTATCTGGTCATAATGGTCGTGCAACCATCACGTATCGTTATACTGATGCATCGATGATCGTATGTCCGCCAGACAAGAAGCTGACTGTTCCTAAGGCGGCTGCATCTTTTGATCTAAACGAAAAAGATCTATCGTGGATCACGCGCTGCGTTGCCATTCTTCAGCAGCCAAACATGAGCATTGAAAGTGATGGTGAAAAGATCAACATTACTACATTCGATGCCGCAAATGATTCTTCTCATACGCAGAAGCTGCAGATTGCAGACGGAAACGGCGAGAGTTTCAAGTTTGTTCTTCGTACTGAAAACATCAAGTTGATTTCGACCGATTATACGGTTGATGCAACAAAGGGTATCATTACATTTACTGGCAAGAATATTCCAATCAAGTATTGGATTGCAACTGAAAAGACAAAGGAGTGAATACATGTCAACAATAGGTAATAATAGCGGAGTTCCTTCTTTAACTCCAGAAGATATTAAGCAGGTCGTGAATGCAATCGAAACTATCAATGATAGCATGACTCGCGTCTCTGCAGAACGCGACCTAGTCAAGGAAACAATCAACAAGCTTCATGAAGAGATTGGATTTCCGAAGAGACTTCTACGTCGTCTTGCAAAGACGCACTATCACAGATCTTTTGAGATGGATACTCAAGAGAATCGCGATTTTGAAAGTGCATACGAGACTATTACAACCAAGAAGTAATGTTTAATGGCTCGCCGAAAATATGCTACATGTGCTTGTGAACTCTGTTACGTTAGAGTTCCTAAGAATGAAGCTTTCTGCGAGGAAGTTACAGAAGAAACTGGCGGATGGGAAGGTTCTGGTAGTGGGTCCGGCAGTTCATATTCTTGGGGTAAGGGAAACTATCGAACTTCAAGTAGAATTTATAGTTCCAGTAGAACACACTATAGACACCGCACAGTTTGGTATTGTGCAGAGTGTTATAACAAGCTAGAAATGTTTAGACAAGAGCAAGAGAGAATTAGACTTGAAGAAGAAAGATTGAAAGAGCAACGTAGACTTAGAAGGAAGGAACAGAGACAACCATACGTTATCTTTTTTTGGATTGTTATTGTTCCTTCACTTTTAGCTATGTTTGCAATGAATGGTATGATAAAATAAAAAGGAAGTGTTAGATGTCTGGAAAAAGATATTCAACATGCACTTGCGAATTTTGTCATACAATAGTTTCGAGAACTCAGGCTATTCGTGAAATCTTGATAGAAGAGTCTGGTAGTTCAACAGGAGAATCTCGTCCAAGACATCTAACTAATCTAAAACATTTTTTCAAGACACAAAGAAGTTCCAAGAGAACATATTACAAAAATAGAAAGATTTGGATATGTTACGATTGCTTGGATCAAGCAAAAAATATAAGAATGCAAAACAAAAAGTTAGAAAAACAAATCAATAAACAATTTACAAAAGGTAAATCTTCGTATATTATATTTTGGTCTTTATTTTGGTTAATTGTGATTCTAATTAGTATTGCAAAGTGAAAGGAACGTTTTATTATGAACCGTGATAATGATCAATTTTTGTGGACAGAGAAGTATCGTCCGCAGAAGGTTTCTGATTGCATTCTTCCGGAAAACATTAAGAGTGTATTCCAAGAATATGTAAATCAAAAGAACATACCCAATCTTCTTCTGACTGGTGGTCCTGGCGTAGGAAAGACCACAATTGCCAAGGCTATGTGCAATGAAGTTGGTTGTGATTTCATGGTAATCAATGGTTCAGATGAACGTGGTATTGACGTTCTTCGCACCAAGATCAAGTCTTATGCTTCGTCAATGAGTTTTTCTGGTGGTAGAAAAGTCGTAATCATTGACGAAGCAGATTACTTGACGCCAGAAGCACAGGCAGCAATGAGAGCAGCAATCGAAGAGTTTTCGGCAAATTGTTCTTTCATCTTTACTTGTAATTACAAGGCGCGATTGATTGATGCGATCCACTCACGCTGCTCCGTTATTGAATTCAAGATCAAGAATGGAACCAAGGTGAAGATGGCTGCTGGATTTCTAAAGAGAATTCAGCATATCCTCGATAGCGAAAAGGTAAAGTATGAGAATGGCGTTATTGTGCAAATCATACAAAAGCATTTTCCTGATTATAGAAGAGTGCTAAATGAGTTGCAGAGATATTCTATAAAGGGCGAAATTGACGCGGGTGTATTGGCACAGGTTGCCGATGTCAATCTCAAGGATCTGGTTGAACATCTAAAGCAAAAAGATTTCACATCCATGCGTAAGTGGGTTGGTTTAAATAGTGATACTGATCAAACGAAAGTTTTTCGTTTGATTTATGATTCATTATATGATATTCTACAATCGCAATCTATTCCTCAAGCTGTCGTAATTCTTGCTGACTATCAATATAAGTCCGCGTTTGTTGCGGATCAGGAAATCAATATGGTTGCGTGTTTGACCACGATTATGATGGAGTGTTCGTTCAAATGAAGGATCGCGAAAGGGATATTGATTTTCTCGGAAGAATTGGGGAAAAGATCATCATAAACATGTTAAGCCGTGAAGGAAAGATTGTCGAAGAATCAATTGATCCTTATGACCGCGAAAAGGACATGATTTGCGATGGCAAGACTATTGAAGTAAAAACTCAGGTTCCTTTTGTTACTGAGAGGGCGTTTACGTTCAAACCAAACCAGCTAAAGAAGTGCAGAAATGTGGATGTTCTTTACTTCATTTCTGTTCCAGCAAATCGCCTCAATTTCAAGTGGGATGGCTATATATTTCAAGCAGATCCTGAATCTTTTAGAACTAGAAAGAGAAGCACCAGAGATGGTAGAGTCATGATTCTAGTTGATATTGAACAAGATGCGCTAAAGCCAATACAAAAGCTTTCTAACGAAGAGATTGAGACATTGAAAAAGTACACAGTTACAGGTTATTGATATGGATTTGTTCAAAGAAATATTGCCTGCAATTCAAAAGACAAAGAAGGATCTTTCAAATGATCAAGACTTTGACAAAACGTATAACGCATTTGTGGTCAATCGCGCGCTATCATATCATGTGGATTCTATACTCCACGCCAATGAAATGAATTTGAGACACGGCTTAGATCAAAAGCTACAATTCCAATATTATCTAAATAGTATTAGATCTATGAAACGCAAGTTTCAGCCGTGGGTCAAGAAAGAGAAGAATGATATTCTGGATGCTGTCAAAGAGTACTACCAGTGTTCAAGCGCAAAGGCATTAGAAGCAATGCGAATCCTCTCCTCTGATCAGGTTGATCATATAATAACTATAACAAAAAAAGGTGGAGTGGGTAATGTGGAGCGTAGAAGACATGGTGGAGGTGACGCTAAAAGAGCGTGATGACTTCCTAAAAGTCAAAGAAACACTAACTAGAATTGGCGTAGCTTCAAAGAAAGATCAGACACTCTATCAGTCTTGTCATATTCTTCACAAGCAGGGGAAGTACTATATCGCACATTTTAAAGAATTATTTGCACTTGATGGAAAACCAACCAATTTCTCCGAAAGCGATATTGCAAGAAGAAATTCCATAGCCAATTTATTAGCTGAATGGGGTCTTGTAACACTAGCAAAACCAGAAAAAACAAGCGAACCAGTCTCACCTTTAAATCAAATCAAGATATTGGCATTCAAAGACAAAGATGAATGGCAACTAGTAGCAAAATATAATATTGGTAAAAAGAAAATTGAAACTCAATAAATCATGGGGATTTCGTTATGGCACTAAAACTGAAATATTACAAGCTACATCCTGAAGCACAAGCACCAGTATATTCAACCACTGACGCAGCTTGCTTTGACATTTTTCTATGTACATATGGAAAGATGGCATTTAAGGGATATGACGAATCTGGCAAAGAATTCACCAGATTGCTAACATCGGACGGCGGAATTCTATTGTGTCCAAAAGATAGAGTTCTTGCCCCAACTGGACTTATCTTTGATATTCCTAAAGACTATTCTATTCGCATTCATCCTCGTTCCGGACTTTCTTTGAAAGATGGATTGACACTTGCAAATGCACAGGGTGTAATTGATTCAGATTATATGGAAGAAACTTTTGTCATGTTGACCAATCTTTCTACAAGAAATGTCACTGTGGGAAATCTCAATAGAATCTGTCAAGGCGAACTTGTGAAGAACAATAGAGTATCTTTTGAACAGATTGGCGAAAGACCTACGCGAGATAACACAAATCGTAAGGGTGGATTTGGTTCTACGGGAACAAAAGCCCTTGATAAATCTTCGGAAAATACTATATAGTAAATATACTAGAGCCATTTTGGGCTAGTATGTTTTCAACTTGCTTAAAAGGAGTTAAACATGACATTCGCATACGGACGTAATCTGCTTCCATCAACTGTTGGATTTGATAGACTTCTAACGACACTTGACGAAGCACTAAATATTCCTGACAAGGTTCTAACGTCATTTCCGCCGTACAATATCGCAAAGATTAGCGATGATAGATATGTAATTGAACTAGCAGTTGCTGGTTTCAAGAGAGAAGAAATTGACATTACCTTGGAAGATAACAAATTGACAGTTCAGGGAAACGCAAAGAAAGATGACGACAACGGCAAAACTTATTACCATCGTGGCATTGCTCTTCGTAATTTTACCCGTGTATTTACTCTTGCAGATACGGTAGTAGTAAAGTCTGCTGATCTTGTTGACGGAATGCTTGTGATTGAACTTGAAAATGTAATTCCGGAAAACAAGAAACCTCGTAAGATTCCTTTGACGGAATCGCAGAAAGTTCTTTCTGCAAAGTAATTTCTCAACTAAATAATCTCACTTAACTTCAACAACTAACCAGTCACCGTGGGTATCGTACTCACGGTGACTTCTTTCTAAGAAAGGATACTTTGATGGAACAATACTGGGGTTATCACGCAATGCTTGATTGTCGCGCCTGCGATATTGAATTAATCAAGAGTTATGATAATGTAGCCAATTTTGCAAAGAGTCTTGTGAATGCTATTGATATGAAAGCCTTTGGAGAACCTCAGATTGTTCACTTCGGTGAGGGAAATAAAGCAGGATTTACACTTGTTCAACTTATCGAAACAAGTAATATCTGTGCTCATTTCTGCAATGATACTGGAGACGCATATATTGATGTGTTTTCTTGTAAGCCATATGATCGTGATGTGGTAAGAGATCAGATCATTCAGTTCTTCAATCCGCGTCAGATCACAGTCAACTACATTGAACGTCAGGCGTGAGAGATGACCGTATCATACATGGGTCGGCATGTTATTGCTGATTTGCATGATGTATCTGCGGAACTTCTTGGCTCAATTGATTTTTGGAAAGAGATCCTAATTGATGGAGCCAAGAAGTCTGGTGCGACAGTACTAAGTGATCATTTCCATCATTTTGGTGAAGGATATGGTCTTACTGGTGTAATCGTTCTTGCAGAGAGCCATATTAGCATTCACACATGGCCAGAGAAAAACTACGCAGCAATTGATGTATTCATGTGCGGAACATGTGATCCTGAAGTTGCAGTAGATCATATTACAAGCAGACTAAATAGCATTGTCAAAAAAGATTTGATATATCGAAAGTAATTTGATATAATTGCTTGATAATTCGGAGATTATATTATGAGATATATTGGCTATTCAGTCTCTCGCTGTGTGCGCGATATTGTAAAGAAGCGTGTAAATATTTACGCAATTGAAATCATCATTGGTCGCACAATGATTGAGAATGAGCAACACATTTCGGAAGTTGCTCGCGGATATCATTCTTTGCCAAAATCAGATTATAGATCATGGGCCGATCTAGATTTTGATGCATGTCAGAAAGTATTGCTTGAACTATATCGTGATGGTAAGCTACATCAGCCAAGACTATATGGAAAGTATCCAATTCGCATGGACAATCATTGGGGTGTGATTGCTCCATTTCCCATGAGTGCTTTCTGATGAAAGCTGTAGTTATCATTCCAACTACAGGCGATAGAAAAGTTCTACAGGCGATCAAGAGTGTAGAAAATCAAACATATAAAGACACTAGCTATCTTCTTGTTGTAGACGGAAACAAATTCAAACCAAGATTTGATGATCTATTTGTAAATAGCGATCCTTATATGCCACCAAAGGATGTCGTATATTTGAAACATAATACAGGCGCTGATGGTTTCTATGGTCATAGAATTTACGCAGGATTTTCGCATTTAGTCAATGAAGACATTGTTTTGTTTTTAGATCAGGACAATTGGTTTGAACCAGATCATGTGGAAAAGCTTGTAAAAACAATACAAGATGGCAATCTTGCTTGGGCATTTAGTTTACGGAATATCTACGACAAGAATGATAATTTTCTTTGTCATGATGATTGCGAAAATCTAGGAAAATATCCTGTGTGGAATGGTATGCACTATCATGTTGATACAAGTGCATATGCATTTCGTCGCGAATTTCTTATCCGCGTCGCTTCCGTGTGGCATTCTGGCTACGCTGGAGATAGACGTTTTTTCAATGCAATAAAAGATGTTGCTCCATTTGATACTAGTGGTGCATATACTTTGAATTATAGATTGGACGGAAATCCAACTTCTGCATCACCAGATTTTTTCATTCATGGTAATAAAATGAATGAACAAAAATATAATGGTAATTATCCTTGGAGAAAATGATTATGAAAAAAGATATGATTGTTGGTGGTTTTTCTGGTTACAACTGGGACAAAATAAAATACTGGGTAAACTCTATAAACAAATGTGGTTTCGACGGCACTAAGGTGATGATTGCTGTTGATGTTCAACCAGATCTTGTGAAGAAGCTAGTAGAGAATGATTTTGTTGTAATATCGACAAACATGATTCCTAATATTCCAATACATGTTCAGAGATTTTTTCATATTTGGAATTTTCTACGTTCGATTTCTGCGGAGGAACAGCCAAGATACGTAATAACTACAGATGTAAAAGATGTAGTATTTCAAAAGAATCCGAGTTTATGGCTTGAGCAAAATATCGAAGATAAGAAGCTTATAGCTGCTTCCGAAAGCATGAAATACAAGGATGAAGCTTGGGGTAATGATAATTTGATGCAAGCTTTTGGTCCCTGGTTTCATCAGTTGTATAAAGACAACGAAATATTCAATGTGGGCACAATTGCAGGAACGCACGAAATCGTTCGCGATTTGTGCTTAATGATTTTTCAAATGAGTATCAATAGACCAATTCCTATTGTTGATCAAGCCGTCTACAATTTCTTATTGTGGAATGAACCATATAGATCGGCGACAAAATTTGTTAGATCGGAAGATAGTTGGGCCGCACAACTTGGAACTACCGCAGATCCATCTAAGATAAATCAATTTAGACCATATCTTGTTGAAGATACGCCGATAATGAAAGATCAAAAAGTTTTGACGAGCAAGGAAAAAGAATTTACAATTGTTCATCAATATGATAGAGTGCCTGAATGGAAATTGGTCATAGAAAACAAATATAGTTAACAAGTGAGAATTTTTTATCATGAAAAGGGCATTGATAACAGGAATTACAGGTCAAGACGGATCATATCTAACAGAACTTCTTCTGGACAAAGATTACGAAGTTCATGGTATAATTCGCAGAAGTTCATCTATAAACACAAATAGAATTGATCATTTGTATGAAAATGCAAAATTAAAATTGCATTATGGTGATATTACTGATTCTCTTTCTTTGACCAATGTTCTCAAGAAAGTACAGCCGCAAGAAATCTACAATCTAGCAGCACAAAGTCATGTGAAGGTTTCGTTTGAAACACCAGAATATACTGCGATGGTTGATGGTTTAGGAACTTTGAAATTGCTTGAGTCTGTCCGTGCTTTGAGTATGGAAAAAGATGTCAAGATTTATCAAGCGTCAACTTCAGAACTATATGGTTTAGTTCAACAAATACCGCAAAATGAATTAACGCCATTTCATCCCAGATCTCCTTATGGCGTTGCTAAGTTATATGCTTTTTGGATAACAAAAAACTATAGAGAATCCTACGGCATGTTTGCTAGTTCTGGGATTTTGTTCAATCATGAAAGTCCTAGAAGAGGACACAATTTTGTGACTAAAAAAATTGTTGATGGTCTAAGAAAGATTTCGCAAGGCAAACAAAAAGTTTTGAAATTAGGAAATTTGAATGCTCTTAGAGACTGGGGTCATGCTAAAGATTATTGTAGGGCAATGTGGTTAATACTACAACATCATGTTTCTGATGATTTTGTAATTGCTACGGGCGCACAGTATTCCGTTAGAACATTTATTGAAAACTGTGCTCCTTATTTTAACATGAACATTCAATGGTCCGGAGAAGGATTAAACGAAGTTGGTATAGATACTAATACAAATAGAATTGTTGTTGAAATAGATTCGAAATATTTTAGACCCGCTGAAGTTGAAACTTTGCTAGGAGATGCTACAAAAGCAAGAACACAGTTGGGATGGAAACCGGAATATACATTCCAAAAATTGATTGAGGAGATGTGTTTGAATGGATAAGAATAGTGTGATATATGTTGCTGGACATAGGGGGCTTGTCGGTTCTGCAATAGTGAGAAAGTTGGAAGAACAAGACTATAAGAACATTATAGGAATATCTCATAGTGAATTAGATTTGTGTTCTCAAGAGCAAACCAATTATTTCTTCAAATGGCATAAACCAGAATATGTATTTTTGGCTGCAGCTAAAGTCGGCGGAATAAACTACAATGCTACTGTTCCAGCAGAGTTTATCTACGAAAATTTGATGATTCAGTCGAATGTAATAAATGCAGCACACGAAAACAAATGCAAAAAACTTTTATTTCTGGGATCTGCTTGCATTTATCCAAAAGTTACTCCTCAACCAATAAAAGAAGATTACTTGCTAATGGATAAGTTGGAACCAACTAACGATGCATATGCATTGGCCAAAATTGTTGGTTTAACTATGGCGAAATATTATACCAAACAATATGGAATGCCTACTATTAGTTTGATGCCTGCGAATTTGTATGGTCCGAATGATCATTTTGATCCCGATAAATGTCATGTAATTCCAGGTCTTATAAACAAGTTCTATAATGCAAAATTGACAAATCAACAACTTGTTGAAGCTTGGGGTGACGGAACGCCAACTAGAGAATTTTTATATGTTGATGATTTGGCAGATGCTTGTTTGTTCTTGATGAACAATTATCATTCTTCTGAACATATAAATGTAGGCAGTGATGTTGAGATCACTATAAAAACACTATCGGAAATAATCAAGGAAAAAATTCAATACGAGGGTGATATTTTTTGGAATAAATCGAAACCCAATGGCACTCCTAGAAGAAAGCTAGATAGTAGTAGATTATTCAATATGGGATGGAGACCAAAAGTATCCTTTGATGAAGGATTGACAAAAACTATAAAATGGTTTGAACAGAATAAAGAGAGATTGAGATGAATTGGCCATTAATGGGTGAAACTATAACATTTCTAGATAGAGTAAAGATTTCTAGTTTTGTGATGACTACAAAACGATTTACCATGGGCGAAAAGGTAAAAAAGTTTGAAAGTGAATGGAGCAAATGGTTGGGCGCTAAACATTCATTGTTCGTCACTAGTGGTAGTACTGCAAATACATTACTTGTTTCTTCAATAAAAGAACTATTCAAACTAAAAGATGGGGATAAAGTACTGGTTCCTGCTTGCACTTGGGTGACAAATATTTCTCCCATTTTTCAATGTGGTCTTCAACCAATTTTTTGCGACATCAATCTAAAAAATTACAGCTTTGACATTTCCGAAGTCGAAAAAATAGGAAAGAAGCATAAAGACATAAAGATGATATTTGTCACTCATCTTTTGGGATTTTCTGCACAAAATCATATACTACAAAAAGTATTCCCGAATGCAATCATAATTGATGACATATGTGAGTCGCATGGTTGCTTAGATAACGAGGGATTTAAATACGGCTCAAAAAGCTTGGGTGCTACTTTTAGTTTCTATTTTGGTCATCACATGTCTACTATTGAAGGTGGTATGATTTCTACAAATAATACAGAGTTGTATGACATCATGCGTATGAAAAGAAGTCATGGAATGGCCAGAGAGTCAATGAATAGTAAAGAGTATGCGGAAAAATACAAGAATATCGAATCGACTTTTTTATTCATGACTGATGGATACAATTTTAGAAATCACGAAATCTGTGCAGTTTTGGGATTGTCACAATTGAAACGTTTGGACAAAATGATAGAAAAGAGAAGACGCAACTACGATGATTACGTAAATTTGATCAATAAGTTTTCAAATCTTTTTTATCCCCACGAATATCAAGAAGGTAATAGTAGTTTTTGTTTTCCCTTCATTTGCAAAAATAAAAATATAGCAAATGAAATGAAGAAAGTATTCAAGAAAAATCAAATTGAATATAGACCTATTGTTAGTGGAAATCTTCTCACTCAACCGTTTTTGTTAGAAAGAAGTTACAAGTTGGAAACAACAAAGAATATATCAAATGTGGATATATTGCACGATCAAGGTGTGTATATCGGAAATAGTCATTTTATTGGCAAAAAACATATGAAACTACTTTTGAAATCATTGGAAGAGGTGAATGAAAATGTTGGCTGAATCACTCGAAAAAGTCATTGAGAATACTGTAGCAGAAAAACTATCAAAGAAGACAATCCCAGAAATAAGCGAGTGGGTTTCTACTGATAATTTGGGCGAAGTCATAGAAAAACTAGCCATTCTACATATTAGAATGTGGATGCTTGAAGATGCCGCACAAGCTGCTAAATCAGATAGTGAATTGGCAGAAATCAAAAGAAAAATTGATATTTGCTTCAAGCAGAAAAGACCCAAGTTTGTACAAGCAATTAATAAAATGGTAGATGAAGCTATAGTTCATAATAAATCTCTTGTAGAAGATTCAGTAAAGCTATATAAAGGTGTTTCATGAAAATTATTTTCTTCAATCATTTTCATAGGGGTGATTTGGTAACCCACAAGGAGTTTGTTAGACACATAAAGCAACTCTTGCCAAATAATCAATATGAATATTGGCATTTTAATCATCCTAAAGTCAATCTGGATCTTCAAATCCCATTAACAAATATTCCAAATGAACTTGATCAAAATGTAGTTTTCTACGAAAATGATGATGTATTAGCAATCAATACTTGGATAGGAGTTTGGGGAAATATACTACCACAATATAATGGCATTAATATAGAAACTTTGTATGAAAGTTGGAAGATAATTTTTGACAAACTAAACTTGAAATTGCACGAGGATCGCGAAGAATATCTTCCCACTATTGACTATAGCTTTTTCAATTTAGAGAAAGTGAATTCGTATTTGCAATCAAATCAGCAAAAGAGAATCTTGATATGCAATGGAAAGCCAATGTCGAATCAGTCTTTTGATGGAGATATGCGAGAAATTGTGACTTCATTTGCATCAAGTCATCCCAACATCGATTTCATCTGTACGAAAAAATTCGAAAACAATCTATCTAATATTTTGTTTACTGATGATATCATTGACGATCAAGAAAACTTTTTGGGTGTAAATCCAGCATGGAATGATAGAATTTCAAATACTTGTGATTTGAACGAGATCTCTTATCTTAGTACAAAATGCAATGCAATCATAGGAAAGAATTCTGGACCCTTTGTTTTTTGTGAAACCAAACAAAATTTCAAAGATCAGAATAAAGTGTTCGTTTCTTTCTGCAATTCTAAAAACGAATCAATGAGCAATGGTGTTAACTTGTATTGCAGATATAGATTAGTAAAAAATTATGAACCAAAAAACATCATAGAGTCTTTTGGTTGGGTAATATCTCAAATATAACTCATTTGGAGATTTGATCATGAATAATGTATTGAGACTGGGTTTTACAGACATAATAAAATCCATAGAGAACTTTTTCATTCATCAATTGTCAAAAAAATATCAAGTGATAAGAGATGATGAAAATCCAGATTATTTGATTTTTAGTGATAGAAATTTTGGAAACAATAACGTCCACTACAATAACAAGAATTGCATAAAGATATTCTATACTGGAGAAAATGAAAGACCATGGAACTATCAATGTCATTATTCGATATCATTTGAGCATGACACATTTGACGGAAGAAATTTTCGTCTACCACTGTATGTCATATATGATCACGACAATCATTACAGAGATGTACCAAATACAAGCACAATTTCTCGTAGTAAAGAAGATTTATTGAATCCAAAAAAGTTTTGCTCTTTTGTTGTGAAAAATCCCGGATCTGAAAAAAGAAATCAATGGTTTCACAAACTGAGTTCGTATAAGTTTGTTTCTTCGGGCGGTCCTCTATACAACAACATAGGATACGTTTTATCTAGAGGTGATGATGGGATACAGGAAAAAATAAAGTTTCTCAACAATCATAAGTTTAACTTGTGTTTTGAGAATAGCAGCTATCCGGGATATGCAACAGAGAAGTTGTATGAAGCATTGTGTTCAAAGACCATTCCGATTTATTGGGGCAGTCCAACAATTGAATGCGATTTCAACTCCAAAGCTTTCTTGAATTGGAACGACTATCAAGATGACGATCTATTTTTGGAAGCGATAAAGAAGATTGATCAAAACAACGATTTATATGAAGAAATGTTTTTTCAACCAATGTTTTCTTCAAATACGAAGCGAAACAAATTTTTTGACATGGAACTTTTCCTAAACTGGTTTGACAAAACTGTATACAAGGGAGTCATAAACAATAGATGAACCGGTGTATAAATATAAAAAAACATTGACATTTTTCGTGTCTATGCTATAATTTTTTCTATATACTTGAATGGCGACAATCCATAAATTGTGAGGTTATTATGACAAGAGTGCTTTTGACGGGTGGTGCAGGATTTATTGGTCATCATGTTGTTGATTTGTTGCTAAGAGAAACAAATTGGGAAATAGTATCACTTGATCGTTTGGATTACTCTGGTAATCTAAATCGACTGGACAATGTAGTTTCTTCCTTTCCTAAAGAAGAAAGAAAAAGAGTAAAAGTCGTTTTTCATGATCTTCGTGCAGAAATCAATTCTTTGCTAAAGAACATGCTGGGTGAATTTGATTATATTCTTCATCTAGCCGCAAGTAGTCACGTTGATCGTTCTATTACATATCCTATGGAATTTGTAATGGACAATGTTGTTGGAACTTGCAACATCTTGAATTTTGCTAGAGAGCAAAAAGATCTAAAAAGATTTATCTACTTTTCGACAGACGAGGTCTTTGGGCCCGCTCCCGCCGGAGTAAATTACTCCGAGAAAGAAAGATACAATTCAAGCAATCCGTATTCCGCTACTAAGGCTGGTGGCGAAGAACTTGCTGTTGCTTTTGAAAATACATACAAACTTCCTGTGTTCATCACACACACGATGAATGTATTTGGCCAAGACAGCATCCCGAAAAATACATTCCGATGTGCATTCGCAAAGTGCGCGATAATGACACAATCTTCATTCATTCGGACAAGACGAAAACTATTCCTGGATCGAGATTCTATATTCATGGTTCAGATGTCGCGGATGCCATTTATTTTCTTCTAAATCTAAATGAAGAACAGCTAAACTCGGTCTATCTTCCAGACTACGGTGGAGCAAAGTGTCCTAAGTTCAACATCGTTGGTAAAGAAGAAATCGATAACTTGCAATTGGCCAAGTATATTGCGAATTGCCAAGACAAAGAACTAAAGTATGAAATGATCGATTTTCATACTTCTAGACCAGGTCATGATTTGAGATATGCACTATCGGGAGAATTCATGAAGTCTTTGGGTTGGACTCCCAAATTCTCTCTCAGAGAAAGAATTAAAGAAGTAGTAGACTGGTCGATGGCAAATCAAGAATGGATCGAACTATAATAACTCGGAGTAAGTCATGATAATTAAAATAGACACAGCAGCACAAGCGGTAACGCATGTAAACAAATGGCTACCTGGTGAAGATATTCCAAAATTGTTGGAATATAAAGAGAACTTGGTGGGAATTGAAATCGGAGTAGACTGTGGAGTCACCAGCGAACATTTGTTGTCTAGCTTGCCGACTTTGAAACTATTTGGAATAGATCCATACATGGATTATGTTGATTGGTCAAACGTTCTTGTTACGGGTCAGGAGTCAAATGCATTTCCAGTAATGATGGAAAAGACTTCAAAGTTTGATAAAAGATTTGTTCTTATTAGAGAGAAGTCTGATGATGCTATAAACGTTTTTGAAGACGAAAGCATGGACTTCATCTTTGTTGATGGTATTCATACATACGATCAGGTTCTAAAGGACTGTCGAAATTATTGGCCAAAGCTAAAAAGAAACGGTCTTTTTTGCGGTCATGATTTCACAAACATTCAACAAGTCAATCAAGCCGTGAATGAATTTGCACAAGAAATTGGCTATCAGATTTCAAGAGCAAATCAAGATATTTGGTATTGGTTCAAGAAATGAATCTCGAAAATCTCTGCGTAGTGGAAATTAAAACCGAAGAAGATGCACAAATCTTGAGAGAATTGAGGAACGAGTGCAGAAACTACATGACACGAAACAAGGATTATATTGATGCCGAACAACAGAGTTTTTGGTTTAAAAACCTTGATAGAATCAAAGTAAATCTCTTCTTGATAAAGAATGACATAGATAATGTTGGGTTTGGCATTTTAAGACTTGAAGACGATGTTGTTTTGCTAACTGGTGGGGTGACGGAAAAATCTAGAGGCTTTGGTATTGGTGAATATGTCTTTAGATTTTTGTTAGATGAAGCTAAAAAGCACAATAAAAAAATAGAATTGGAAGTTTTAGTTTCAAATAAAGTGGCAAAAAAATTGTATAACAAGTTGGGTTTTGTTGAATTCAAAAGAACAGACAAAGTAATTTCAATGGAGTATAGAAATGATACCTCTCTTTAAAGTAAGAATGTCTGAAAATGTTGGCGATCTTGTAAAGAATGTATTGCACTCTGGATACATTTCACAGGGGCCTAAGGTAGACGAATTTGAAAAAGAGCTACAAAAGGCTTTAAAGAGTAAAAATACTCCAGTAACAGTAAACTCATGCACATCAGCAATAGACTTGTCTTTGGAATTGTGCAACGTCGGATATGGTGATGAAGTCATATCCACTCCACAAACTTGTTTTGCATCACAAATCGGAATCTTGCATAGAAATGCAAGAATAAGATGGGCCGACATAGATCCAATAACAGGTCTAATTGATCCGAATTCTGTAAAAAGTCTAATTACAGAAAAGACAAAAGCCATAGTTGCTGTCAATTGGGCTGGGAAAATCTGCGACTTCAAAACACTCAAGTCGTTTGGCATTCCCGTAATCGAAGATGCTGCTCACACCTGGGATTCATTTGTCGATACAAATGTTGAGCGTGGCGATTATATTTGCTATAGCTTTCAAGCCATAAAGTTTTTGACATCAGGCGATGGTGGTGCTATAATATGCCCAAATGAAGAAAAGACAAATGAAGCTAAACTTCTAAGATGGTTTGGTTTGGATAGAACAAAAAATGAATCATTTAGATGTACACAGAATATCAAACGTGCTGGTTTCAAATATCACATGAATGATATAAACGCAACTATTGGAATGTCTAACATAGAACTGGCAAATGATTCTGTTCTAAAACATAGAAAAAATTCAAAGTACATCATTGATAATGTGAAAAATGAAAGATTGGTTCTACCAAATTATGACGAAACAAATTCGTTTTGGTTGTTTAGTATGCATGTTCTAAACGATAGAAAGCAGTCATTTGTCGATTATTTGACAGAAAAAAAGATTGCATCTAGTCCTGTACATTATAGAAACGATTTATATGATTCAACGATCAAGTTCAAGGAAAATGACTTGCCCGGAGTGACTCAATTTACAAATACGCAAATTTGCATTCCGAACGGTTGGTGGTTGACAAATCAGAATCTTGATTATATTGTGGAAACGCTGAATAGTTATGAATAACATTTTTGTCATACCGTCAACAATACAACCATTTTATGGCGTCGTTAGTCATGAAGACAGGTATATACAAACTCTTGAAACAATAAAGAGCATCAAAAACATAGTTACGGATGAACACTTAATAGTTCTAATTGATAGTTCTGCAATAAAACTATCTCAAGAAAAATTGGAAAATCTTAAAAATAACGTTGATGTTTTTTTGGATTTTAGTGATGATCAACTCGCACAAGAATTCAATGGCAAATGGTTAAAGAGTCCGGGAGAAAATTATCTACTCTTTAATGCGATAATCAAGACAAAACAGCTTTTTGATCTTACAAACAAAAAGGGTAGAATGTATAAGCTTGGTGGCAGATGTTTTTTGCTACCCAAGTTCAATAGTCTTGATCACACTTCAATTGAAGACAGATATATTTTCAAGAAGAGATTGAATACTTGGAGAACATTGGAAGAGCAAAAAATATGCAATAGTACGCACTTGTTGGAGACCAGATTCTATTCATGGCCATTCAACTTTGTCGATGATTATCTTGAAGTGATAAAGAAAAATTTCGAAATGTTCAATTATGGTCTAGACACAGAACATGCCCATTTTTTGAACATTCCAAAAGATAAATTAGTAGAATTTGACAAAATGAATGTTGGTTGTATCATGGCAGCCAACGGAAATTATATGGAGGATTGAGTTGTGAAGAAAGCAATTATTTTTGTTCCTACGGGAAATTATCCAGATCAATTCGACGATAGGTATGATAGAACTGCACATTGGAGATCAAAGCATCCAGATCGCACATATGAAATTATCAATTGCGTGTATAAGGAAGGATTTGAGCCTGATCCGAACACATATGACTATGTTTATCATATTCGCGGTCACAAGTGGCAAATGGTTCGTGATGTATTCAATCAGTTTGATTATTCAAAATATGACTATGTCGGTTGCATAGACGATGACGAGATTACAGACGTTTGGAATTTAAATCGCGGTCTAGAAATTGCTCGTCGTTTTGATTTTCGTCTGTGGCAATTGTCTATGGCGGAAGGCTCGGAGCTATTTTATCCGTGTCTGGCACAAGATAAATCCATTGACTTCTCAGAAACAAACTTTCTTGAGTGCGGCGTTCCCGTGTTTAGAGCTGACATATTTACCAGAATACTCAAGGCCTTGAATAATTGGTCTGGTTACGAACAGGCATGGGGTCTTGATAAAGCATATTGTGATATCGCACAGTCACATGCACATGTCATACATAGCGCATCAATTTATCATCCGCCGAGAGATTCATACTACGATAAGACTGATGCGATGAATGAGTTGAATTCTTTCATGACCACTATATATCCTAGAATGGCCCGTGAAGTATTCGGCCATGATTCGATGATGATAGATCAGCAAGTTACCTATCATAGATTTAAACTAGGAAATTGATAATGTTTGATCACATTGATTTTATAGATAGGGCAAAAGAATTTCGTAATTCTCAGCCATTTAATCATGTTGTAATTGATAACTTTTTTGATGAAGCAACTGCGAAAAATCTAGCGAAAGAATATCCAGACTATAATGATGATTTTTGGAAAATCAACTATAACAATCCAATAGAAATAAAGAAAACAAATCAATCTTGGACAAATTTCTCATCTTCTTTTTATAAAGTCTTTCACGAACTTCTTGATCGCAAGTTCACAGAAAAATTGACTTTGATGACGGGCATAAATCCTCTTTATGTCGATCATGGATTGCACGGTGGTGGGCTACACACCCATTCAACAAATGGAAAACTAAACGTTCATTTAGATTATGCAATTCATCCAAAACTCGGTCTTCAAAGAAAACTAAACTTGATCGTATACTTGAACGATAATTGGAAAGAAGAGTGGGGTGGACACATTGAATTTTGGAGTCATGACGAGACAAAAAATGCTCCAAAAGAATGTGTAAAGAAAGTTGCTCCATTATTCAATAGAGCAGTTCTTTTTGACACTACTCAAAATTCTTGGCACGGATTGCCAGAACCCCTAAAGTGTCCAGATGGAGAAATGCGTAAAAGTCTTGCTGTATATTACTTAACAGACGTTGATGCAAAAACTCAAAGTCTCTTTGGTGCAAAGTTTGCTCCATACAAAGAACAAGAAAAAGATCAGTCAGTTCTTGACTTGATTGACAAAAGAAATAATAATATAGCTAGTCTAGTTCGTACTTATAGGTAATTGATAAAATGAAAAAGATTCTTGTGACGGGTGGTGCTGGATTTATTGGCATCAACTTTGTCAAATACATGACAGATGTGTCGAACGCACAAATCGTTGTTGTTGACAAGTTCACTTATGCAAGTAACTCGGATGAACTTATCAATAAAATGAAAATACCAACTTATTGTGTGGATATATCGGACAAAAAAGATCTTGAAGAAGTATTCAAAGAAAATGAATTTTCTTGCATAGTTCATTTTGCTGCAGAAAGTCATGTTGATAGATCGATTAAGGATTGCTCACCATTTGTGCAATCAAATATCATAGGCACTATCAATCTACTTGATCTTGCATTAAAGTATAAAGTAGAAAAATTTGTGCAAATATCAACCGATGAAGTATTTGGTGAAGTTCCGTATCCTGGAAAATTCAATGAATATTCTAACATTTGTCCACGCAATCCATATTCAGCTAGTAAAGCTGCTGCCGAACACTTTGTGGAAGCATATGGCAACACATATAAATTGCCATATATCATAATCAATTCTTCAAATAATTATGGTCCATGGCAAAACGTAGAGAAGTTCATTCCTCTGACTATTTCTAGGATCATGAAGAATCAAAAAATTCCCGTGTATGGAACTGGAAGTCAAGTGCGCGATTGGATCTATGTAAAAGACGCCGTTGAGGCAATATATCTCATAATGCAAAACGGAGAGATGCAACAGAGATATTGTATTGGTGGCGAAAACGAAATAAGAAACATTGATCTTGTTCGTCATATTTTAATGAAAATGGGCGCCGATGAAACATTGATTGAATATGTCAATGATCGTCCGGGACATGATGCTAGATATTCCATGTCAATAGACATTGTTAAAAAAGAGTTGAAGTGGTCTCCCCGCTATAGTCTCTCAGAGGGACTAGATGAAACTATAAAATGGATGAAAACCCATGAAGATAGGATTTAATTGTAGCAGCTTTGATTTGTTACATGCTGGTCACGTAACAATGCTCAAGATGGAAAAAGAGTTATGTGACTATCTAAAGGTCGCACTCCAAGTTGATCCGACAATCGATAGACCCGGATCAAAAAATAAACCAATTCAAAGCATTTATGAACGATATGTTCAGCTACAAGCATGTAAATACGTTGATGAAATTCTTGTGTATGAAACTGAATTTGATCTATTGCAGCTATTGATGACTCAGACCATTCACATTAGATTTCTGAGCGATGAATATTTGAATAGAGATTTTACAGGCAAGCAATGGTGTATTGACAACGGCATCGAATTGCATTATCATAAGAGACAACATATATACGGTTCTTCGGAATTGAGAAAAAGAACATATGAAATGGAGAAGAAGCGTCTTGACGAAATCATCAGTAAAGAAATCCCTCAACATCATCCGGAATTGGTAAAACCATGATTACATTAATTGGACACGGCTATATTGGTCAAGCAATTTGGCAAAAATTGCAGTATCAAAGTTATATGCCAGCATATTGGATCAAGCATACTGAAAATGTCCCAAAAGATACAACGATAATTGTAAATGCTGCTGGATATACAGGATCACCAAACGTAGATGCGTGTGAAATATATAAAGAAGACACAATCGCAGGAAACGTATTGTGGCCATTGAATCTTGAAATAAAAAATCCAAACACTCCGATAATTCACATATCAAGTGGTTGTGTATATACTGGATATGAAAAAGATTTCACGGAAGAAGATGAGCCCAATTTTAATTTTGACAATGGTAGTTTCTATAGTGGATCTAAGGCATTAGAGCAAAAATTACTTGCGCCGTATATGAACAAATCTTATATACTTCGTATTCGTATGCCTTTTGGATCCGAGAATCATCCAAAAAATCTTCTAAACAAATTGAAAAATTATGACAAGCTTGTAGACTTCAGAAACAGTCTTAGTCATGTGGATGATGTTGCTGAGGTAGTTTATCATTTTATCAGTAATAGACCCGCAACCGGAATATACAATCTTACAAATGGTGGAAGTAAGATGACTCGGGAAATAGCAGACATGATGGGTCTGAATAAACAATGGTTTACAAAACCGGAATTCTTATCTGCAATGAAAGCGCCGAGATCAAACTGTGTGCTTGACAACACCAAACTTAAAAAAATATTTCTTATTCGTGACGTAGATGTGGCATTAAAAGATGCTATAAGCAAATATAGATGAGAGAGAAAAATTATGACAAATAGAATATATTATCATGTGTATCTTGATGATCTTTTTTCATGGGCAACAATATTCGTTGATCAAATGACTATGATGGAAAAAGAGGACTTGTTGAAGAACGTCGATAAAATTAAAATTACTGCAATCACGATCAATGATATTCGCGCTGATCGACTAAAGAGATTGTGTCAAACTTTTCCAGTTAATATTGAATTGACTTTTATAGAAAACAAATACAATAATGATTTTGAAATGCTAAGTGATTGGGAGCATCTGCAAAAAGATGTTGTCAAGCCCTTGAATGAAACTCTCACAATATCTAAATTGTATAACGATTGCCTAAACGAAGACTTGAATGTTCTCTATCTTCATGCAAAGTCCGTGACGGCTCTATCAAACACTCTAATAAAATATGGAATTGCTTCCAAATTCAAGAATAGACATCTCTGGAGACAATTTATGAATTGGGGTGTGATTGGTAATTGGAAAACGTGTGTCGATTCTTTGAATAGTCATGACACAGCAGGCATTGACTATAGAAACAATCCACCACATTACAAGGGTAATTTTTGGTGGACGAAGTCGAGTCATGTTAGAACACTGCAACATCCCGAGAACGATCATTGGTGGAATGAACTAAAACAAAATAGTCAAGACCCATGGATTCGAAATGTGTCTAATAGATTTAGAAGCGAATTCTGGGTTTGTTCAAGACCAAACACGAAGTCGTTCAATATCAAAGAAAACGATAATTATTACGTTGACAATGATATCTAATGGATAAAATTACCACTTCAAGCTTTTCCGAGACTGGCGCCAAAAGCATGGCGAAGTTGTTGACAACGAAATACAATTGTACTATAATAGATAATCCAAAATTTGATAAGAATAGTGGTATGTGGATTACCATATATCGTGATCCGTTGCTAGGAAAAGATGATGAAACTAAAGTTGCTAAAAAGCGAGTGCCTAAAAAATAGAAATGTTGATTTGTCAACATGATTGCACACGCTTTGTTTCCGACTCTTGTTGCTGAATTTCACTATGACAAGAAAGACGATTTCAAGAATCGTTTCTTCAATCGTGTTTTTCATCATATGAATGAACATGGCTACTCAATGGAAACAACGGGCAATGTCAACATACATCTGGACGATGAGCTAAGTGATCTATTTGATTTTGCAGCTTCGAATGCATTTCAGTACTTGAAGACAATGGAAATAAATGATGAGTTTGATTTAAATCTTGTGAAAAGTTGGTTGAACATCATAACAGAATTTCATACACCATATCACAATCATCAAGATGCTCATCTTTCTTTTGTGTATTATATTCAAATTCCAGAAGGAATGGACAAGCCTGTCAATTTTGCAATTCATGATAAACCAAATGAATTGTTTCATGGTATGTCAAATGCGAACATAATTAGTTGGAATACTTGGAATAGTCCTACATGGTTCTTCAACCCAGTCGAAGGACAAATGTTCATGTTTCCGGGTAAACTGTATCATTACACATCGGGTTCTGGTTCTGGGTCTCCCGATATGCCAGTCAAAACGCTGGATGATCTAAAACCCAGACGTATATCAATAGCAGGAGACTTTGTCCTAACTTACAAGAAAAAAATAGGCAGAGCATATGGAATAATGCCTATTTCTAATTGGAAAGTTTATAGACAATAAGGAGAATACGATGAATAAAGTTGAGTTTACGCAGCGCAAGTATGACGGTAAGTGGGTCATGTGGTCATATGAAGTCGACCCAACCATTGACTTTGAAGATTTTCGCGGTCGTGAAATGCTGATCCCATATCGTTGGGTTCCGCGTGGTGTTTATGATTATATTGTGGAGTTCGAATAATGGCAAATATTAAAATCATCAAGCTTCTAACTGGAGAAGAACTTATCGGAGATGTTGAAGATAAGGGTCTTTCTTATTCAATCAAGAATGCTGTAATTGTAGCGATTGTTGCAAGTC
>Ga0214923_10002292_pt1 | contig 25658 bp, 27 predicted proteins | sample LL1510_MetaG_FD_177993 | JGI IMG/M metagenome (GOLD analysis project Ga0214923, IMG submission 177993) | Freshwater microbial communities from Lake Lanier, Atlanta, Georgia, United States - LL-1510 | ecosystem: Environmental > Aquatic > Freshwater > Lake | place: USA: Georgia | collected...
GCTGCACACGATGCCGGATTGGGTGCATTGTTCTTCGGGGTGTTCAATGGCGAGCAGCAACTGCGCGACGAGTTGCATGTTCCAGCGTCGGTGCAGTTGCTCGGCGCCGTCGCTCTCGGGTTCGAACGCGAGCCCGATGACAGCAAGAGCGACGACTCGGCGTTCTCGCGCGGTGCAAGTGCCCGATTGCCGAGGGCGAGTACCGACAGCATCGTGCACTTCGGCGGCTGGTGACGCCTGCGTCTGAGCGGGGCGACGCGCGTGTTTGAGCGGGGCGACGCCGTCTCGTGAGGCAGCGTCAGCCAGACAGCGCGGCGCGCAAGGCAGCCACCAATTCGTCGCGTGACGTCGCGGGTGCCTGACACGCGTACTGGCGGCACACATACGCAAGGCCATCTCGACGATCGGCGAAGAGCGGGGTATCGAACGTTTCGCCCCATGCCAAAACGACCGTCGGCAGCCACTGCGATTGCAGATACGACACGAGCTCGCCGCGTTTGCCGGTGATTGCGATCTCGGTCAACCCGACGTGGTGCAGGTGCAACGCACACAGCAGATGGGGGAACGCCGTCGGCGCACTTTGCACGATGCGTGCCAGCAATTTGAAAACACCCTCGGCGTGTGTGCGGTACTGCTCGACGCCGGTCAAAGCGGCGAGCCGTTGCAGGGCGAGAGCGGCGACCGAGTTCGCTGATGGCGTGGCGTTGTCGATCAGGTCTTTCTGGCGCACGATGAGCCGTTCACCATCATCGGGCGTGGTGAAGAAGCCGCCCTCTGCGGCGTCATGGTGGTGGGCGATCAGTTGATCGGCGGCTTCGCGCGCAAGCTGCACCCAACGTGCGACGCCGGTCAGTTCATAGAGCCGTGTGAAGGCGTCGACCAGATTGGCGAGGTCGGCAGCCATCGCCAAGTGCTTGGGTGTCGCGTCGCGATGCCATGTGCGCAACCATCGGCCGTCGGTGCGTCGCATGGTCGTCGCCATGAAATCTCCGGCGCGTTGCGCGGCCCGTGCCCATTCGTCGTTGTGCAGTGCTGCGGCGGCTTCACACAACGATGCGATCATGAGCGAGTTCCACTCGAGAATCACTTTGTCGTCAAGACCGGGTCGGTGTCTGGTGTTGCGAGCAGAAAAAAGCAGTTGGCGAACCGCTTCTACATCTTCGTTGCGCAGCAGGTTTCCCCGATTCGACAACCGACAGGGAATCGACTTGCCTTCGAAGTTTCCGGCGTCGGTGATTTCGTACCACGAAAGTGCGGTGTCGACGAGATGGCTGGGCACCACCTGACGCACCTGGGCCGGAGTGAACACGTAGAAGTGCCCTTCGTGCGAGTGACCCGACTCATCGAGTGAGTCGGCGTCTTCAGCGCTATAGAACGCGCCTTCTGGCGAGCAAAGATCACGCAACACGTAGTTGATGGTCTCTGTGACGACCTGCTGCCAGCGCGGCTCACGCAAGACGAGTGACGCATGCAGGTAGGGGCGAATGAGCAGGGCCTGGTCGTACAACATTTTTTCGAAGTGCGGCACCAGCCACTGTTCATCGACGCTGTAGCGGGCAAAGCCACCGCCGAGATGGTCGTACATGCCGCCCGAGGCCATCGCATCGAGGGTGGTGGTGAGCATCTGTCGAGTGCGCGGCGACTCGTCGTTGAGATATGCACGCAGCAGCAACTCGAGGGCCATCGTTCCGGGGAACTTCGGGGCATTGCCGAAGCCGCCCCAGCGGGCATCAAAGTCGGCGTCGAGTCGTTGCACCGCGGCCTTGAACACGTCGATTGATGGAAGATGCTCGTTCGTGCTGATCTGCGATGTGCGACCGATGTTCTCGACGAGTGCCGCCACGTTGTTGTCGATGTCTTCGCGCCGATTTCGCCAGGCGTCATCGATGGCATTCATCAATTGCATGAACGATGGTGCGGGGTAGTAGGTGCCGCCGAAGAACGGCTGGGCGCTCGGCGTCAAGAACACCGTCATCGGCCACCCGCCCCGCCCGGTCATCGCCTGTACGGCATCCATATAGATGCTGTCGACGTCAGGTCGCTCTTCGCGGTCGACCTTCACGTTGACGAACAGTCGATTCATCATGGCGGCGACGTCGGCGTTTTCGAACGATTCGTGGGCCATCACATGGCACCAGTGACATGCGGAGTATCCGACCGACAACAGCACCGGCACATCGCGTCGCCTGGCTTCGGCGAACGCCTCGTCGCACCACGGCCACCAGTCGACCGGGTTGTCGCGGTGTTGCCGAAGGTACGGCGATGATTCGCCGGCGAGCCGGTTCACGCGCCGACGGCGTGGTAGCCGCCGTCGACATGCACAATCTCGCCCGTCGTGGCGGGGAACCAATCAGAGAGCAACGCGCAACACGCGCGCGCGACCGCAGTCGAATCGTGGATGTCCCAACCGAGTGGGGCGCGGGCGTTCCAGATGTCTTCGAATTGGGCGAACGACGGAATCGACTTGGCGGCCATCGTGCGAATCGGTCCGGCGGCAACGAGGTTGCAGCGAATTTTTCGTGGGCCAAGCTCGCGAGCGAGATAGCGACTCGTTGACTCGAGCGCCGACTTCGCGACCCCCATCCAGTTGTAGGCGGGCCACGCCACGGTGTTGTCAAAGTCGAGCCCAACGATGCTGCCACCGTCACCCATGAGCGGCACGAAGGCATCGGCAAGCGTCTTCAACGAAAATGCCGACACCTGCATGGCGACTGCCACGTCGTCCCACGTAGCAGCCATGAGGTCGTCACCGAGGCACGCGGCGGGAGCAAACCCAATCGAGTGCAGCACCCCGTCGACTTGACCGAGATGCTCACGTGCGGCCTCGCGCACCGACTCGACATGTGCAGGATTCGTTACGTCAAACTCGGCCACCGCAGGGGCGGGTGAGAGCTTCTTGGCAGTGCGTTGTGTGATCGACAGACCACGACCCGCACCTGTGAGCAACACCTGTGCTCCCTGTGCAACTGCCAGTTCGGCGACACCGTAAGCCAGTGATGCATCGGTGAGCACACCCGTGATGACGAGTCGCTTACCCGCAAGAATCGCCACGTCGCTACGGTAGTGGACATGCCCGACACGCTTCCGAGCATCGGATACGTCGGCGGCACCGGCCCAGCGGGCAGCGCGCTTGCGGTACGACTCGCGTCGGTGGGTTACGCGGGGTGCATCGGTTCGCGCACCAAAGAGCGTGGCATCCAGGTCGCAGACGAGATGAAGGCCAAGTGGCCGCGACACCACCTTGACCTCGTCGGTGGCGACAATGTCGATGCCGCCTCACGCGACATCGTGGTGCTCGCGACACCGTGGGATTCTGCCGCCACGACGGTGACTGAACTCGCCGATCACTTGCGCGGCAAAATCGTGATCACCATGGCGAATGCGCTCGTGCGCGTCGGTAAAGAGTTTCAACCGCTGATTCCACCGCGCGGCAGCATTGCTGCTCACGTGCAGGCTGCGATTCCTCAGTCGCGCGTGGTTGCTGCGTTCCAACACCTACCTGCCACCGAGTTGGGTGACCTCGACCACGCGGTCGACAGCGACGTCTTGATTTGCTCAGACTTTCGCGAAGCTACCCAAGATGTGAGCGAGATGGTTTCGCGCATCGCAGGCTGTCGACCATTGAACGCCGGGTTGCTGTCGAACGCATTGGCGATTGAAGCGCTGACCGCCGTGTTGTTACAGCTGAACGTGCGCTACAAGACCCGTGTCGCGCCCCGCTTCACTGGCATCAACTGACCAACGGCATCGGCGTGCAACTCTTCGACACCGCTCGGCGAGAGGTGGTCGAGTTCTCACCCGGCAGCGAAGTGAAGATGTACGTCTGCGGAGTAACGCCGTATGACGCAACCCATCTCGGTCACGCATTCACGTTCATGGCCTATGACATCCTCATTCGTCGACTGCTCGACACGGGCCGCAGTGTCAAATGTGTACGCAACGTCACCGATGTCGATGATCCACTGTTTGCCAAGGCGCGCGAGCTTGGCGTGCACTATCTCGATCTTGCGGCGCGCGAGGAGACGCGACTCAACGACGACCTCGCCGCGCTCGAACTGGTGCCGATGCATTCGACGCCGCGGGCATCATCGGCGATTGCCGACATTCGCGGGTTCATCGGCATGGTGCTCGAGCGGGGGTTCGCCTACGAGTCGGGTGGTGCGGTGTACTTCGACGTTGCCCGTTCTCGTGACTTTGGTTCGGTCTCGCACTACGACCGTGAGGTGATGCTGGCGCTGGCGCGAGAGCGGGGCGGCAATGTCGAGGACCCGAACAAGCGAGACCCGCTCGACTTCGTGCTCTGGCAACCGTCGGCGGCCGATGAACCGTCGTGGGACACCATCTGGGGTGCCGGGCGGCCGGGCTGGCACATCGAGTGCAGCGCCCTTGCCCTGCGCGAGCTTGGCACCACCATCGACCTGCACGGTGGTGGCACCGACCTCATTTACCCGCATCACGAGTGCGAGCGAGCCCAGTCAGAGGCCGCCACCGGTCAGCCGTTCGTGCGCCACTGGATGCACGTGGCGATGGTCTGGATGGATGGCCACAAGATGTCAAAGAGCCGGGGCAACCTGGTGTTCGTTGATGCCTTGCGCCGCCGATACGACCCACGGGCGATTCGCCTCGGACTTCTCGTGAACCACTACCGCCACGAGTGGGAATGGGACGAAGGTCTCATCGATCGAGCCGCCGATCGGCTTGGCATATGGCAGGTCGCTGCTGTTGACTCAAAGAGAGGCAATTCGCAACGCAACGAACAGGGGGAGTCAGACGTGTTGAACGCAGTTCGCGCCCGACTCGACGCTGATCTCGACACCCCTGGTGCTCTGGCCGCCATTGACGCTGCCGCCCGCGATGGGGTCGACGTGACCGCAGCGGCCGCCTTGCTCGGGGTGCGGCTGTGACGAACTCGGGCGCAACGCACGCCAAGCAGTTTCCTGACTGGGTGTTCAACGGTGCCACCCAGTTTCAAGCGCGCCTGCGCACCACACTGCAGCCGCTCGCTCGTTTCGCGTGGAAATTCGAACTCGATGGCTTCGGCCGCTTACCCAAGCACGGTGCGGCCATCTTGGCTCCGAATCACATCAGCTTTCTTGACTCGGCGTTTCTCATGCTGTTGGCGCCGCGCAACATCTCGTTCATCGGCAAGAGCGAATACATGGATTCGTGGAAGACACGTTGGTTCTTTCCAAAAGTTGGCATGATCCCTGTCGATCGCGCCGGGGGTGAAAAATCGCACGCCGCCCTCGATGCAGCAGAGCGAGTGCTGCAACGAGGCGAGTTGTTCGGCATCTTCCCCGAAGGCACGCGCAGCCGCGACGGCATGCTCTACAAGGGTCACACCGGTGCAGCCCGGTTGGCGGTCAAACTCGGCTGTCCGCTGTTTCCGGTTGGCATCGTCGGCACACGTGACATTCAGCCGCCCGATGCGGCGCTGCCACGACTTGGTGGCACCGTGCGCATTTCTATTGGGCGTCCAATCGAAGCAGCGCGCTACGCCGCACGCGGCAATGATCCAATGATGCTGCGCGAGATCACCGATGAGTTGATGTTCGAGATTCGAGAGCTCACCGGGCAGGAATACCGCAACACCTACGCCACGAAGAAGCGCACCGAGACCATCGTTGCCGAAACGGCAGAGATTCCGCGCTTCTCTGACGAGCGCATCGCTTCTGCAGAGTCGTCGCACGCGTAGAATAAGACGCGCATGTCAAGCGCAGCGCTGATCGACGTTCGGCTGCCAGACGGTTCCAGCAAACAACTGCCCGCCGACGCAACCTCAGCGGTGCTTGCGAGTGCGATCGGTTCGCGGCTCGCCAAGGCGGCAGTTGCCGCAGTCGTCAACGGTCACGAGACCGACCTCAGCGCGCCACTCGCTAGCGGCGACCAGGTCGCAATCATCACCGCAGACAGTGACGCCGGCCGACATGTGCTGCGGCATTCCACCGCGCACGTAATGGCCCAAGCGGTGCTGCAGTTGTTTCCGGGTGCCAAGTTCACCATCGGTCCGGCGATTGAAGATGGTTTCTACTACGACTTTGAATTGCCCGGCGGGCGCACCTTCACCGACGACGACCTCGCATCGATCACCCAGCGCATGCAAGAGATCGTGCAGGCCGACCAGCCTTTCGTGCGATCAGAGATGGCACCTGCGCAGGCGCTGGCCCTCTTCGCCGACCAGCCGTACAAGTGTGAAATCATCCAGCGCGTCACTTCGGGTGCTGCCGATGACGGTGACGCCGGCGAAGTTGGCGGAGGCGACAGTGTCAGCGTGTACCGCAATAGCGACTCGTTCGTTGACTTGTGCCGTGGTCCGCACGTGCCCAGCACCGGCAAGCTCGGCCACTTCGCCTTGATGAAGGTCGCCGGTGCGTATTGGCGTGGCAACGAAAAGGGCCCGATGCTGCAGCGCATCTACGGCACGGCGTGGGAATCGAAGGCCGCGTTGCAAGAACATCTGGTGCGACTTGAAGAAGCAGAGAAGCGCGATCACCGCCGCCTCGCCACCGAGATGGATCTGCTGTCGTTTCCGCCTGAACTCGGCGGCGGTCTTGCGGTGTGGCATCCGAAAGGGGCCATCGTTCGCAAGTTGATGGAGGACTACAGCCGCGAGCGACATCAGAACGGCGGTTACCAGTTCGTCTATACGCCGCACTTGGCCAACGCCAAGTTGTTCGAGACCTCTGGTCACCTCGATTTCTACAAAGACGGCATGTATCCGCCGATGGAGATGGACAACGGCACGTATTACCCCAAGCCGATGAACTGTCCGATGCACTGTCTCATCTATCGCGACCGCCAACGCAGCTACCGCGAGTTGCCGCTGCGACTCTTCGAGTTGGGCACGGTCTATCGCTACGAGCGAGCGGGCACGCTGCACGGCCTGATGCGCATTCGTGGGTTCACCCAAGACGACAGTCATATCTTCTGTACGCAGGAACAGCTCGCCGACGAGATTCGCTCGCTGCTCAACTTCGTGCTCTCGGTGCTGCGACGTTTCGGGTTCGACGACTTCACCTACAAGCTGTCGACCCGCGACCCGCAGAAGTCGATCGGCACCGACGAGATGTGGGATAAGGCGACGAGCGCTCTGCGCAACGCGCTCGAGCGTCTTGGCGTGCAGTACACCATCGGCGAAGGCGACGCTGCCTTCTACGGCCCGAAGATCGACGTCGACGTGCGTGACGCGATTGGTCGCAAGTGGCAGCTTTCGACGATTCAGGCCGACTTTCAGTTGCCCGAGCGATTCGGTCTTGAGTATGTCGGCGCCGACAACCAACGCCATCGACCGATCATGTTGCACCGAGCCCTGCTCGGCTCGGTTGAGCGTTTCTTTGGTGTGTTGCTCGAGCACTACGGCGGTTCGCTGCCGACCTGGCTTGCGCCAGTGCAGGTGCGCATCTTGCCGGTGACGAGCGCGCACGAAGCGCACACTGCGACGCTCGTGTCACAGTTGGCGGGCGACGGGTATCGCGTCGACACGGTCGCCGCCGACGAACAACTCGGCAAGCGCATTCGTGCTGCAAAACTCGAGCGCATTCCGTATGTGCTCGTGGTCGGTGACGACGATGTGCAAGCCGGAACCGTCGGCGTCAACCCGCGCGGGGGAGAAGTGCAACGAGATGCGCCGTTCGATGCGTTTCGGGCGCGACTCGCCGCCGACGTCGCTGACGGCTCGGGTAGCTAACACGACATGCTCGAACGTTTGTGGGCCGGGTGGCGTTCGGAGTACGTGTCGGGTTTTGGCCCCGAAGGTAACAACGCGCCAGCCAGCGGTGAATCGATCTTTGCGCGCATCTTGGCGAGCCGGCTACCCGACGATGAGACCCACATCATCCACCGCGGGTCGCTGTGTTTCGTGATCCTCAACGCGTATCCCTACGCCAGTGGTCACCTGCTGGTGCTTCCGTATCGCCAGGTGGCAAATCTCGAAGATCTCACTGACGCCGAGCGCGAAGAACTCTGGATCACCGTGCGCGATGCCACGCTGGCGCTCAAGCAGGCCTATGCACCGGCGGGTCTCAACGTCGGCCTCAACCTCGGAGCCCCGGCGGGCGGCAGTGTTTCACAGCATCTGCACGTGCATCTCGTGCCGCGGTGGGTCGGTGACACCAACTTCACGGTGGCGATTGCCAATACCAAGGTGCTCTCTGAATCGCTCGCCACCACAGCCACGCGCCTGCGGTCAGCCTGGCCGAAGGGGAAGCGATGACGACACCCGGAGAGCAGCCAGCCAGCGCCGACGGCGCTGTGTCAGCCAGCGCCGATGAGATTCGCGATCAGCTTCCGGCCGACCTCGACGTCACCGGCTTCGTCGGCGCCTACCAGTTTCCTGACAACAGCCGACGACGATTGCCCGCTGCGATCTACTCGCTGGTTGCGCTCATCTGTTTGGTGCTGTGGTTCGCACAACGCAACGACACGGCGTCACTCGTGAACGACGGGCTGTTGTATGTCGCGGTAGTGCTTGGCGCTTTTGCGACGTACGTCTTCACGTCGTCGTGGAAGATGAGCATCAACGAACGCGAGGCGTTGGTGCGCGCAACTCAAGCCGTCGGGTTTGCCGTTGGTCACGCATCGGCTCAACAAGTGTGGCGCGGATTGCGCAGTCGTCCGACGTGGCGAGTGTTTTGCTACAGCGCACAAGAGCCACCGCTGCAACGTGGCTTGGTGTTGGTCGATGCCGTCGACGGTCGCATCATTGAGACCCTCGTAGAAGACAACCCGCGCGAGTAGCCTTGTCGTGTGTTTGACGGCAAGTTTCGCGTGCATGTCGATAAGTACGTGCGCCCCGTCGGCGTCACGCTGACGCGCACCAAGATCACCCCCGACCACCTGACGGCCGTCGGCCTCGCCATCGCAGTTGGCGCGGCAGTGGCCATCGGAGCCGGCTATCTGCGGCTCGGGCTGCTTCTCGTGATCGCGGCGGCATTGCCCGACATGCTCGACGGCGCGCTCGCCAAGGCGTCAAACGTGTCGAGCCAGCGCGGAGCCTTCTTTGACTCGACCGTCGACCGAATCACCGACTCGCTGATGTTGGGTGGCGTCGCGTGGTATCTCGGCGATACTCGCGGTGGCACCGCTGCAGTGTTGCCATTCGCCGTTATGGCGGTGTCGCAGTTGATTTCGTACCAGCGGGCCAAGGCAGAGTCGCTCGGCATCCAGGCCAAGGGCGGTTTGATGGAGCGCGCTGAGCGCATCGTCGTATTGTGCATCGGACTTCTGTTCGACTCAGGGCTTTACTGGGTGATGTGGGCGATGCTTGTGCTCGTTTCGGTCACCGCAGTGCAGCGATTCGTGAAGATCTGGCGTCTCGCGGCAGTGTCACCGTTGACCGCCGAGCGGCTCGAGTCGCGTCGTTCGCGTCGAGCGTCGCGACGCAGCGCGGTTGCCTCACGGCGTGACCGATTGACGTCGCGTCGCCGTGATGGCTGAACGCGCCAGACCCTCGCGCACACCTGGCCCCGGGCTCGCGTTTCGTCTCGCCTCGCTGTTTGGTGCCGCAGTACCTGATGTAATTGCGCACGGTGCTGCGCTTGGTATGGGCGGCTTCGGAGCCCTTGCGATGCGCAACGAGCGCAAGATGGTCGAACGTCATCAACGTCGGGTCTCACCGCACCTGAGTGCGCTGCAGATGCAGCGTCGCGTCAGTGATGCATTTCAGAGCTACATGCGTTACTACGTCGAGACGTTTCGCATGCCGACCTTCACGCCCAACGAAATCGAAGAGGGCTTCAGCGTCGAAGGGTTCTCGCACATCGAAGCGGGTCTCGCGCAGGGCAAGGGCGTGATTCTCGCGTTGCCACATGTCGGCGGGTGGGAATGGGCCGGTCGTTGGCTGATCGAGCGCGGCCACCAACTCAGCGCGGTGGTTGAGGTGCTCGACAACAAAGAGGCCTATCAAGCGTTCACCGACGTGCGACGCGCCTACGGCGTCAACGTGATTCCGCTCGATGACCACGCCGGTGTGGCGGTGCAAGAAGCGCTACGGGCGAACCACGTGGTCAGCCTGTTGTGTGATCGCGACATTCAGCGCAACGGAGTCGCGGTCGATTTTTTCGGCGAACGAACCACGGCGCCAGCTGGGCCGGCGTTCTTTGCGCTGCGCACCGGCGCGCCGCTCTTGCCAATCGCGGTGTACTTCACCAGGCGGGTAAATGGTCACCACGCCGTTGTGCGACCACCGTTGGCGCTCGAGTCGCGTGGCGGCTTGCGTGATGATGTCGCTCGACTCACGCAGCAGTTGCTGGGTGAGTTTGAGATGTTGATTCGTCGTGCCCCTGAGCAATGGCATCTGTTCTCGCCGAACTGGCCGAGCGATCCGGGTTATGCGACCTGATTACGCCGCCGTGCTTGCTGGGCTCTCGCGGTGACTTGCCCGTCGAATTACGCCGTGTAGGCAGCGAAGAGGTTGGCCACACCTTTGGCTTGGCCGCCGTCGACCGCTGACATCACCGCGACGGGCATCACCCCAGCAGCCCACCAAGTGGAGAATCGCTCGCGTACGAGGTCGGCGGGGCCCGAGATGGTGCAGTCGTCGAGCCAGGCATCTTGCATCACCGCGGTGAGTTCATCGCTCAATTTCTCACGAGGTGCGCTCGACAGCACGCGCTCAAACGCCTCAACCTGTTCGGCATGGCCCGAGTCGCGCCAATAGTTTCGATAATTGGGAAGCGTCGCGTACATCACCAACGTGCGGCGGTTCACCGCCCGCGCCGCCTCGATATCGTCACTCACCACCGTGGGAATCATGTTCGCCATGAAGAATGTCTCCCGTTTGTCGCTCGGCACTCGTTCAACCTGACGCGCGATGCCGCGCAGAGATGCATTGGCCCAAAGCGCGCCGTCGGCAATCTCGATTGCGAGGTCGAGCATCTTGTCACGCAGGGTGGCTAGGTAGATCGGTGGCAGAGTTCCACCAAACTTTTCGTTGGCACGCATGGCCGCCACATAGTTGCGAATGTCGCTGAGCGGTTTGCCCGTCTGCACGCCCAGTCGCTGCGTGACAGGGCCGTGACTTACTCCGATGCCAAACGCAAATCGTCCGCCCGACACTTCATGAATATGCGATGCAGTGTTGCCTGCCTCGACAGGGTGTGCGAGATAGATCGGCTGAATCGACGTGAAGTACCGAAGCGTCGTGGTTGCGTGAGCAAGCGACGTGCACAACGGCATCGCTGCACCGAGACTCGGGCACGCGACATGGGTGAAGCCGTGGTCTTCTGCCTGCGCTGCAAGTTGCAGCACTGCAGTGCGCCGCGTTGCAGATGCGACGAGCGAGATTGCGGGGCGCTGCGTGTTCGAGTGCGTGGTCATGGTGTGGCTCGTAACGACATCGCGCAGCCCACCGTACTGTTAAGGGGGTGGAAGTCGCCGAATCGGTCAGACGCCGCAACGACATGTTGCGCATTGCGATGGTGAGCCCCTACAGCCTCACCATTCCTGGCGGCGTGCAACACCAGGTGCTGGGGTTGGCGCGCGAACTGCGCCGCATGGGACATGAAGTACGGGTGCTCGGGCCCTGTGACGGGCCGCCGCCTGAACCGTTCATCACTCCACTCGGCAACAGCCTGCCAACGGCCGCCAACGGCTCGATGGTGCCGATTGCCCCCGACCCGTCGGCGGCCCTGCGCACCCTGCGGGCGTTGAACGATGAGGCGTTCGACATCCTTCATCTGCACGAGCCGCTCGCACCGGGGCCGACGGTGACGGCCCTGATGCTGCGTCTGGCGCCGATGGTCGGCACGTTTCATTCGTCGGGAGACATCGCGTGGTATCGCCGTGTACGAAAAGGGGTCGAGTGGTTGGCGACGCATCTTGACCATCGCGTTGCAGTGTCGACCGCAGCCCGCGACATGGCGGCGTCACACCTCGCGGGTGATTATGAAGTGCTCTACAACGGCATCGATGTCGCCACCTATCGTCGACCGCACACAGCGCGCGAAACCCAACCGACGATCTTCTTCTGCGGTCGTCACGAACCCCGCAAGGGTCTTGAAGTGCTACTCGACGCCTTCCACTTGTTGCCCGACAACTTTCGTTTGTGGATCGCAGCAGACGGCCCGAAGATCGGCGAACTCCGCGCAACGTATTCAGCCGACGCACAAGTGGCGTCACGCATCGAATGGCTTGGGCAAATCTCAGAGCCAGACAAACTCGACCGCCTTGCACGCTGCACCGTCTTCTGCGCGCCGTCGGTCGGCGGTGAATCGTTCGGTCTCGTCTTGCTCGAAGCGATGGCTGCGGCAACACCGGTGGTTGCTGGTGACATCGACGGATACCGAACCGTGGTGACCAATGATGTGAACGGCCTTCTGGTGCCACCGGGCGATGCAGTCTCGCTCTCAGCGGCACTCGTGCGCGTGACGCGCGATCGTGAGTATGCGGCGCGACTCGTCGCAGCAGCAACCGAGCGTGCCGAAGAGATGTCGATGTCGAAACTTGCGCAGCGTTACGTGCAGATCTACCGTGACGTGTTGCAAGCAGAAGCCGAAGAACGCATTGTGGTGCGCCCAAGTGCCGCAGTGCGATACTTCGAAGAACGATTGTTGCGTCGCCCGCGACTCGCAAGATTCTCGCAAAACGTTGTCGACACCGTCTCAGATACCGTCGCCGACACCGTCGCGGTATTGCGTGACAAGTCACAGCAGCTACGCGAGCGAGTGAGCGGCGACAAGAACGACGACGAGTAGCCTTTCGACCATGAACGCTCTCTGGATCGTGCTCATCGTGGTGGCACTTCTCGCCGTGTGGGTGATCTTCTCGTATAACCGTCTGGTGAGTCGCCGTAATGAGGTCGACAACGCCTGGTCGCAGATCGACGTGCAACTCAAGCGCCGACTTGACCTGATCCCGAATCTCGTTGAAACCGTCAAGGGCTATGCCGATTTCGAGAAGGGCGCACTCGCCGCGGTCATCGATGCGCGGTCGAAGGCGATGTCGGCTGCGCCAACACCAGCAGCGCAAGGGGCGGCCGACCAGGGCCTCACTGGGGCGCTGCGGCAACTCTTCGCGCTGTCTGAGGCGTATCCCGACTTGAAGGCGAACACCAACTTCTTGGCGCTGCAAGAAGAGCTACAGAACACCGAGAGCCGTGTCGCCTATGCGCGCCAGTTCTACAACGACGCAGTTGAGCGATATAACAACACGACGCAGTCGTTCCCCGGTGTCATCTTCGCCAAGTCGTTCAACTTTGCCGACCGCGAATACTTCGAGGCCGAAGCTGCCGCTGCCAACCCACCTGTGGTGAAATTCTGAACGACCTCATCGCTGCAAACAAACGCCGATCGGTGGCATTGCTCGTCGGCTTTGTCGTCGTGCTCGTGCTCGTCGGCATGGCCGTCGGTGTGCTCGTGGGCAACGGCACCGTCGGCACGATTGCCGCACTCGTGATTTCTGCCGTGATGGCGTTCGTCTCGTATTGGAAGTCAGACGCCATTGCATTGCGCGTGAGCCGCGCGGTGCCGGCCGACCCCGTCGTCTATAAGCGACTGCACAACCTGGTCGAAGGTTTGTGTATCGCGGGCGGCGTGCCGAAGCCGCGCGTATATGTGATCAATGACCCGGCGCCGAATGCCTTCGCGACCGGTCGTAATCCGAAGCATGCGGCTATCGCGGTGACAACGGGTCTGCTTGAGAAGATGAATCGTGTCGAGCTCGAAGGCGTAGTCGCTCACGAGTTGTCGCACATCAAGAACTACGACATCCTCGTGATGACGATGGCCGTGACGCTGGTCGGCGCAGTCGCAATCGTCACCGACATCGCGTTGCGCATGATGTGGTGGAACGGTGGGCGAGTGGCCCGCAGCGGTGATCGCGACAATCGTGCCAACCCGTTTGCACTCATCGGCATCATCCTTTTGATCGTCGCACCCTTACTGGCGCGCGCGATGCAGGCCGCCGTAAGTCGCAGGCGTGAGACCCTCGCCGACGTGTCGGCAGTGCAGCTCACGCGGTATCCGCCTGGGCTCATCTCGGCGCTCGAGAAACTGCGTGCCGATAGCACCGTGACACATTCCGCATCAATGGCCACCGCCCATATGTGGATTGAGCAGCCGTTGTCGGGGGTGAATGACACAGGTCGGCTCGGGTTTTTCCATAAACTCTTCAATACCCACCCGCCTCTCGAAGAGCGCATTGCGCTGCTTCGCGAGATCTGAGTCAAAGGAGACCCATCGTGTTGGCATCGTGGCGTTCACGTGCAGCATTCACCGCAGCCCTGTTTGCCCTTACTGTTCTCGCTGCATGCAGCGGCGGCACCGACACGGCGACCGACGAGACCGTCGCCGAACCTGCGGCTGTGGCCACCACCGTTGCTGAAACGACGACGACAACTACGACGTTGCCGCCAATCGTGGCTCCGCTCACTGGCTTGCCTGTTGACGCGGCAATCACGCGCCCGGCACTCGTCGTGAAGATTGACAACCATCCAAAGGCGCGACCGCAGTGGGGTCTCAATCAAGCCGACATCGTGTTCGAAGAAAACGTCGAGATGTTGACGCGATTCGCCGCTGTCTTCCACACCAATGACAGCGACCCGGTCGGTCCGATTCGCAGCGGTCGCAAGCAAGACGTCGACCTGCTCGAGTCGTTCAACGCACCGCTCTTTGCCTGGAGCGGTGGCAATGCCGAAGTCACCAAGTTGATTCGCGCTTCGACGATGATTGACCTCAGTCATTCGTCGGCGAACAACGAAGGTGGATACCGTCGCGAAGGTTCGCGCTCAGCCCCGCACAACTTGTTGGCTGACACGTCGAAATTGTGGACCCTCGCACCCGAAGGTGCGACTCCGCCTCAAGCACAGTTCACCTATCGCGCCGCCGACGAGGCGATTCCGGCAACCGCTCGCGAGACGGGTGGCGCAAAGTTGACGATGGACGGCGTGAAGGTCTTGTGGGAATGGAATGCCGATTTCAGTCGCTTCGTGCGATCGCAAGATGACAAGCCGCATGTCGACACCGATGACGTGCGGGTGAATGCAGCCAACGTGGTGGTGCTCTTCGTGCAATACAGCAAGAGTGGCTACAGCCCGGTCGCCAAGACGAAAGGTTCGGGCGAAGCGTGGGTGTTTACCGCGGGCAAGTTGTTCCAAGGCACCTGGGAACGTGACGACGCCGCCAAGCCGTTCACGCTCAAAGACACCGCCGGCAACGTCATCGCGTTGACCCCGGGTAACACCTGGGTTGAGCTGGTTCGTGTAGGCAAGGCGATTTCGTTCTTGCCTGGCACCGACCCGACGTCGTTCAAGTACCCGTGACGCTTGGCGCTTCGTTACGGACGCCATCACCTGAATCGGTAGCCTTGAGTCGCTATGGCGAACGCTGATCGCACCACCGGCTCGATGCGCGTGCAGCGCGGTTTGGCCGAGATGTTGAAGGGTGGCGTGATCATGGATGTCGTCACGCCCGGCCAAGCCAAAATCGCCGAAGACGCCGGTGCTGTTGCGGTGATGGCGCTTGAGCGCGTGCCGGCCGACATCCGCCGTGACGGTGGGGTGGCGCGCATGAGCGACCCCGAGATGATTGAGGGCATCAAGGCAGCCGTGTCGATTCCGGTCATGGCGAAGGCTCGCATCGGTCACTTCGTCGAAGCCCAAGTGCTCGAAGCGCTCGGCGTTGACTTCATCGACGAGAGCGAAGTGCTCACGCCGGCTGACGAAGCCCACCACATCGACAAACTGAAGTTCACCGTGCCGTTCGTCTGCGGTGCGACCAACCTCGGCGAAGCACTGCGCCGCATCGCCGAAGGCGCAGCGCTGATTCGCTCGAAGGGCGAGGCGGGTACCGGCAACATCGTTGAAGCCGTGCGCCACCTGCGTTCGATCATCGGTGACATTCGCAAGATCACCCAGGCTGATTCGGCAGAGCTGTTCGACTGGGCGAAGAAGCTGAACGCGCCGTTGCCTCTCGTGCAAGAGATCGCCGAGACGGGCTGGCTGCAAGTTCCGCTGTTCTGCGCTGGTGGCATTGCCACACCCGCCGATGCTGCGCTTGCCATGCAGCTTGGTGCCGAGTCGGTGTTCGTCGGTTCGGGAATCTTCAAGAGCGACGACCCCGCTCCGCGCGCCAAGGCCATCGTCGAGGCCACGACGCATTTCCGCGATGCACACATCATCGCCAAGGTGAGCCGCAAACTCGGCGCCCCGATGACTGGCATCTCGATGGACGAAATCAACCAGCGTTACGCCGAACGCGGCTGGTAGGGGCCCCTCGGGGGCACACATGTCGGCGCGCGCCCGCATCGGAGTGCTCGCCTTGCAAGGAGCCTTTGTCGCTCACGAGTCAGTCTTGCGTCGTCTCGGTGCCGACGTTCGCGAAGTTCGACTGCCGTCCGATCTCGACGACTGCGACGCCCTGGTGATGCCAGGTGGTGAGTCGACCACGATGTCGAAGTTGCTCGAGTCGTCGGCAGTCTTTGATCCGCTAGCCAAACGAATCTCTGATGGCATGCCCGTGTTTGGCACCTGCGCAGGAATGATTCTCTTGGCCGCTCACGTGAGTGATGCGCGGCCCGACCAGCGATCGTTCGGCGCAATCGACCTCGACGTGCAGCGCAACGCCTATGGTCGACAAGTCGACAGCTTTGAGACTGATGTTGGCATTGAGGGGTTCGACCGAGCATTTCATGCGGTCTTCATTCGCGCGCCGCGCGTGACCCGTGTGGGCAAGGGGGTCGAGGTGCTCGCTCGTCACGACAACGTGCCCGTGCTCGTACGCTCAACGACCGTGCTGGCGGCGTCATTCCACCCCGAACTGAGCGACGACGACCGTGTGCACGCGCTGTTTCTCGGCCTCGTTGCAAGCGCGACTGGCTCGCCTGCGCGGGGCGCGAGGTAAGGGGCGGCAATGTCTGGACACTCCAAATGGGCAACCATCAAACGCAAGAAAGCGGTGATCGACCAGAAGCGCGGCAAGACGTTTGCCAAGTTGGCGCGTCAGATCGATGTCGCCGCACGCCAAGGCGGCGGAGACCCGGCAGCGAACGCACCGCTGCGCACCATCATTCAAAAGGCAAAAGCAGCCCAGATGACCAACGATGCCATCGACCGTGCAATCAAGCGCGCGACAGGCGAAGCACAAGGTGCCAACTACGAGGCCATCACCTACGAGGCATATGCGCCCGGCGGCGTGGCACTGCTGATCGACATTCTCACCGATAATCGCAATCGCACGGCGTCAGACGTGCGGGCCATCTTCAGCAAGAGTGGCGGTTCGATGGCGGCCCCAGGTGCGGTGGCATGGCAGTTCAGTCGCAAGGGAGTGATTCTCGTCGATCGCACGGTGAATGAAGACGAGTTGATGAATGCCGTGCTCGAGCATGGTGCCGACGATCTGGCCGATGACGGCTCGGTGTGGCGAGTTACGTGTGATGCCCACAAGGTGTACGAAGTGAAGGCAGCCCTCGAAGCGGCGAAGATTGCCGTGCAGTCGGCCGAAAGCACGATGGTGTCAGCACAGACCGTGCCCGTCACCGACGCGAGCGACGCCAAGGCAATTCTGCGCATCATGGACGAACTCGAAGAGCACGACGACGTCCAAGATGTGTACTCGAACTTCGATATCTCTGAAGAGTTGCTCGAGGCCGCAGCATCGTGAGCCTGCGCCGCGGGCTCGCTACGGTGGTCGCATGACCATCGGCGTCGGTGACGTAGCCCCAAACTTCTCGTTGCCCGGCACGGGCGACAAGACGTATTCGCTCGAGCAGTATCGCGGAGCACCGGTCGTGCTCGTTTTTTACCCGGGTGACAACACGCCCGTGTGCACAAAACAGCTGTGCAGTTACAACGACGAACTCTCGCAGTTCGCCGGAGTCTCAGCACAGGTGCTCGGCATCAGCACCCAAGACGTCGCCAGCCACGAGAAGTTCGCCGCCAAGCACGGGTTTCAGTTTCCGCTACTTGCCGACAGCGATAAGACGGTGCACCGCGCCTACGGCGTGCTTGGTCTCATGGACTTGCCGCGTCGCAGTGTCTTCGTCGTCGACGCATCAGGCACGATTCGTTATGCCCATCGCGCCCTCGTCGGGGTGACCTACCGACCGGTGCGCGAATTGATGGACGCCATCACCGCCCTGCGCTAGCATCAAACACATGTTCGCCCCTCGGCAAGGGCCCCAGACACGCGTCTCGCCGGCAGCGCGCGGTCGCGACCGTGACGAGGTGCCCGTGGTTGTCGGCATCGACCCGGGTCTCACCCGCTGCGGTTATGCGGTGGTGCGCGAAGCCGCACAACCCGAACTGGTGTCGCTTGGCGTCTTGGCAACGCCCGCTGGTGACGAGCTGCCCGATCGGCTCGCACACCTGCAACGCGATCTTGAGGCGCTCTTTGACGAATACGCACCAGCGGCAGTCGCTGTTGAGCGGGTGTTCTTTCAACACAACACGCGCACCGCGATGAGCGTCGGCCAAGCGAGCGGCATCGTCTTGGCGCTGGCAGCGTCGCGCGGCTGTGTCGTTGCGCAGTACACGCCGACGCAAGTGAAGAACACCGTCGCAGGGTGGGGTAGTGCCGACAAATCTGCGGTGGCACGCATGGTGCAGATGCGATTTGGTTTGCGCACCGCACCAACGCCAGCAGATGCGGCAGACGCAGCAGCGCTGGCGCTGTGTCATATTGCTGCTCAACCGTTCGCGCGCAGCGTGGCCCGCACGAGGGGCGTTCAATGATCGGTTCGCTGCGCGGTCGGGTACTCGAGCGGCTCACCGACTCGACGGTGCTCGTCGAGACTGCCGGGGTCGGCTACGTCGTCAACGTCACGCCGCGCACGCTCGGTGAACTCGAGCCAACGACCGAAGCCTTTCTGCATATTCATCACCACGTGCGTGAAGATGCCGAGACGTTGTTCGGTTTTCTCGACCGTGACGAGCGACGCATCTTCGGTCAACTGATCGAGACGACGGGCATCGGGCCAGTGTTGGCGATGGCGATTCTTGCCACGCACTCGCCACGCACCCTGGTCGATCTCGTCGTCTCGGGCGACGTCGCTGGGCTCACTGCGGTACCCGGTGTCGGAAAGAAGACGGCAGAGCGTCTGCTGCTCGAACTCAAAGATCGACTGAACCTGCCCGTCATCGACGAGCCGCGCCCAATCGGCGACCGCACGGTGGGTGGTGTTGGCGACGTGCGTGATGCACTCGCCGGCCTCGGCTATGACGAAAGTGAGATTCGTGCGGTGCTTCGCGAGATCGCCATCACCAACGACGCAGCGGTGATGTTGCGCGAAGCGCTCAGTCTGCTGGGGGCTCGCCGTGCGTGAGGAGTTCGTCGACCCGACGACCAGAGACGAGGGTGACGCACATGTTGACAGCGCGCTTCGGCCGCGTCGACTGAGTGATTTCGTTGGCCAGTCGGAACTGAAGAACCACCTGTCGATCGTGCTCGGCGCGGCTCGTCAACGCAACGAGGCCGCCGACCATGTGCTCTTGGCCGGGCCGCCAGGGCTCGGCAAGACCACGATGGCGGGCATCGTCGCCAACGAAATGGGGGCGAGGTTTCACGTCACGTCGGGTCCGGCGCTCGAGCGAGCGGGCGACTTGGCGGCGATTCTCACCAAGCTCGAAGAACGCGACGTGCTGTTCATCGACGAAGTGCACCGCTTGTCGCGTGTCGTTGAAGAGATCTTGTACCCGGCAATGGAAGATTTTCAGATCGACATCGTCGTCGGTAAGGGTCCGGCCGCCTCATCGATTCGCCTCACTCTGCCGCGTTTCACGCTGATCGGTGCGACGACTCGCACCGGCATGATCACGGGGCCGTTGCGCGACCGATTCGGTCTCGTTGCACGGCTCGAGTTCTACGAGGTTGACGAGCTGCGCCACATCATCGTGCGAGCGGCGGGCATCCTCGGGGTCGAGATCGACGACAAAGCCGCCGCTGAGATTGCGTCGCGCTCGCGCGGAACTCCGCGTATCGCCAATCGTTTGCTGCGCCGCGTGCGCGACTTTGCTCAGGTGTGCGCCGACGGCGACATCACGCGCGCGGTCACCGACGAAGCATTGCGCACGTTCGGCGTCGACCCACTCGGGCTCGACAAGGTCGACCGAGCCGTTCTGCGGGCGGTGTGCGAACGGTTCGGCGGTGGGCCGGTTGGTCTTTCCACCCTGGCCATCGCCGTGAGTGAACAGCCCGAGACGGTCGAAGACGTCTATGAACCGTTCCTCATTCAGCAGGGTCTCCTTGCGCGCACGCCGCGCGGGCGAGTGGCGATGCCGGCTGCCTTCACCCATCTCGGGCTCACCCCGCCTGACCGCGCCCCCGAGCTGTTCTAAGAACGCCAATCGCCACGATTGCTGCAGCGTGCAACTCTCCGACATCGACTACGAGCTTCCTGAACGGCTGATCGCACAGACACCGATTGAGCCGCGTGACTCGGCGCGGTTGCTCGTCGACCAGGGTGCGGCGGCACCGCGTGACGCCATGGTGCGCGATCTGACGCGGTTGCTGCGCGATGGCGACGTGCTCGTCGTGAACGACACCAAGGTTGTGCCGGCGCGGCTACATCTCGCGCGCTCGACTGGCGGGGCAGTGGAAGTGCTGCTGCTCGAGCCGCTCGATGACACGCATCGCGACTGGGAGGCTCTCATCCGTCCAGGGCGCAAAATGAAACCCGGCGAGGTGCTGTACGCGACCGACAACTCCGAAGCACTTACCGTGTTGGGTCGCGGCACCAAAGGAGACACGTTTCGCGTCTCGTTCGTGCACGACGACCCCGCATCGCTCATTGCTCGTCTCGGTGAGATGCCGCTGCCGCCGTATATCACGCAGCGCCTCGACGACTCGACTCGTTACCAAACCGTCTATGCGCGCGAAGCGAAGTCGGCAGCCGCGCCAACTGCGGGGCTGCATTTCACGCCCGAGTTGCTCGCGGCTGTGCGAGCGATGGGGGTGCCGATTGCGAACGTCGAACTCGTTGTGGGTCTCGACACCTTTGCGCCCGTCACCGTCGACGACCCGCGCGATCACGTGATTCACACCGAGTCGTATCACGTGCCGCACGAAACGCTCAACGCCGTGCAGTCGGCCAAGCGGGTTGTTGCCGTCGGCACCACCGCCACGCGCGCACTCGAGTCGGTCGGTGCGACCGGGCAGACCTCGGGTCGAACCAACCTCTTCATCACACCTGGCTTCGAGTTCAGGCATGTTGATGTCTTGATGACGAACTTCCACATGCCGAGAACCACGCTGCTCTTGATGATCAGCGCGTTTGTCGGTGATCGTTGGCGGCGGTTGTACGAGCACGCCATCACTCAGCAATATCGCTTTCTCTCGTTCGGCGATGCGATGCTGCTTGACCGCCGCGCGAAGTAACGCGGTGGTGCGCATAGCCTGACGAGAGTGTTTCGGGCGACTGCGGCCATCAGTGCAACAGATGGTGCAGCGCGAGCATGCATCGTCACACTTGCGCGCGGCACTTACACCACGCCTACGTTCATGCCGGTGGGAACTCGCGGCGCGGTGAAGTATCTCAGTGCGGCTGACTATGAACAACTCGGCGCACAGATCGTGCTCGGCAACACCTATCACCTCATGCTGCGCCCTGGCGCCGATGTCGTGGCGCGGCGCGGTGGGCTTGGTCGCTTTGCGGGTTGGCGGGGTCTCACCCTCACCGACTCGGGCGGATACCAAATCTTCTCTCTCGAACCCGACGTCGACGATGATGGGGTGACGTTCACGTCGACGTACGACGGGTCGAAGCACCGATTGACTCCTGAGACCGCGGTAGCCACACAAGAGCAACTCGGAGCCGACATCCAGATGGCACTCGATGTGTGTCCGCCTCTGCCATCGACTACAGAAGTCGTGCGCGAGGCGATGCGGCGAACCAGTCTCTGGGCACGACGCGCGCGAGCCGCCCATCAGCGCGACGACCAGTCACTCTTTGGCATCGTGCAAGGTGGCATCAACGAACATCTTCGCCGCGAGAGCGCACGCGACATCGTGAGCGTCGGCTTCGACGGCTACGGCATTGGGGGATTATCGGTGGGCGAGACACGCGAGCAAATGCTGCCCGCCCTTGCTGCGGCACTCGCCGAACTGCCTGCCGATCAGCCCCGATATCTGATGGGTGTCGGTGACCCGGCATCGATGATTGAAGCAATTGGTCTCGGTGTCGACCAGTTCGATTGTGTGTTGCAGACTCGACTCGGTCGGCACGGCACGGCACTCACCAGTAGCGGTCGTCTCAACGTGAAGCGCGCCGAGTTTGCCGAGAGCGACGAGCCGCTCGACCCAACCTGTGGGTGCCTGGTCTGTCGCACGCACGCGCGCGGCTACTTGCGGCACCTCTTTCAGGTTGCCGAGCCGACGGCGTCGCGGCTGGTGTCGCTGCACAACCTCGCGTGGACGTTGAACCTCATGCAGCGCGCCAGAAGCGCCATCATTTCGGGTTCCTTCGCCGTTTTGCGGCAAGAGGTGCTCGACGTTTGGCAGTAGCGTAAGTCGTCATGTTCAGCCTGATCCTTGCCGCAGAAACGACCACGACGTCTTCGGGCGGCGGTGGAGTTCTCGGCCTCTTGCCGCTCATCCTCATCTTCGTGGTGATGTACTTCTTGTTGTTGCGCCCACAGCGTAAGCGCCAGAAAGAGACGGCAGCACTGCAGTCGGCCATTCAGGTCAACGACTCGGTGCTCTTGACCAACGGCATCATCGGTCTGGTTACTGGCGTCGAAGACCGCTTCTTGTGGGTCGAGATTGCCGAAGGCGTGCAGGTGCAGGTCGTGAAAGGTTCCGTCGGCAGCAAGGTGAACATGGATGGCAGTCCGATCGCCGTGCCCAAGCCAGCAAAGGCGTCAAAGCGTTTTGGCAAGCAAGCCGACACCGACGGAGACAAGAAGTAGTCACCGAACCGCTCGTTCGGTTCTTGGGTTGATGATCACACGTACATGAAGCGCCGCCTCGCTGCCTCGTTGATCGGCATCATCGTTGTTGCTGGTGCGGCAATTGGCACCACGATTGGCACCGGTAACCGACCGTCGCTCGGCCTTGACCTGCAAGGTGGTGCATCAATCACGTTGCAGCCTGAGGGTGAGTACGACGCCGCTGCGCTTGAAGTGGCAGTCGAGATCATTCGTGCACGTGTCGACTCGATCGGCGTTGCTGAACCCGAAATCATTCGTCAAGGTGACACGGTCGTCGTCAACCTGCCGGGTGTCAAAGACCAGCAGCGCGCCCTCGACATCGTTGGTCGCACCGGTGACTTGCAGCTGCGACCGGTCTTGCAGACAGGTTCGATTGACCCGACCGCGGGAACGGGCGATACCGAAACGCCAGCGTCGACCGAAACAACGCTGCCGAGCGAGACCACCGTGCCGAGCGAGACGACAGTGCCCGACGAAGGTGGCCCGGGCGAGTCTCGCGGAGCACGCCCGATGACTGACACGACGTTGCCGACAGAGACCACGGTCGCGAGCGACACCACGATTGCAACTAACACGACCGCGCCAACCGAAACCACGATCGCCCCAGACGCGACGACAGAAGATGGCGCAGCCACCCCTGAAGCCGTCACCACCGGGGCGCCAACCAACGAACCGCCTGCCGGCTCTGAGGTGCTGCTCGGCAAAGACGGTCTCGCGTATCTGGTCGGCCCAGTGGCTGCGACAGGCTTGGTGTTCGAGAACACCGCGTCTGCAACGATTCAAGGCTCGGGGTGGTCGGTCGTCGTGCAATTGCGCGGTGGCGCGGAGGGCGAAGACATCTGGAACGCCTTGACGACCCGCTGCTTCTCGCGCGATGCGACCTGCCCCACCGCACAAGTGGCAATCGTGCTCGATGGTGAGGTGTTGTCTGCCCCAGTGGTGCAAGAAGCCGTCTTCACCGGGGGAGAAGTGCAGATCACCGGTGACTTCACTGAAGCCGAAGCGCGCGACCTGGCCAAGGTGCTCGAGTTCGGTGCCGTGCCCGTGAAGTTCGCAGTCTCGCAAGTGCAGACGGTCTCGCCAACACTCGGTGGCGACTCGTTGCGCGCCGCCATCATCTCTGGTCTCGTTGGGTTAGGGCTCGTCTTCCTTCTGATGCTGATGTACTACCGCTTCGTTGCGCTTGTGGTGTTCTTCGGCATCACCGTGTCGATTGCTTTGCAGTTTTCGATCATCACCTATTTGTCGAAGACCAACGGGCTCGCACTCTCGCTGTCGGGTATCGCAGGCATCATCGTGTCGATCGGCATCGCAGTTGATAGCTACATCGTCTTCTTCGAGCGGCTGAAAGATGAACTCACCTCAGGTCGCACACTGCGCAACTCGGCACAGCGCAGCTTCGAAGGCGCTTGGCGCACGGTGCTGGCGGCTGACACGGTGTCGTTCCTCGCTGCTGCTGTGTTGTGGTGGCTGACGGTCGGCTCGGTGCGTGGTTTTGCGTTCTTCCTCGGTCTCGCAACGCTCGCCGACGTTGCAATCGTGTGGTTCTTCACGCGACCGGCGATGCTGTTGCTTGCCCGCAGCAAGTTCATGGAGAATCGCTCGTTGCTCGGTATTCGACCCAAGAGTGAAACGGTGGTTGCGTCGTGAACATCATCGCGGGCTTCGGCCGCCTCTATCGGGGAGAAACAACGGTTGATTACTACGGCAAGCGACGCGCAGCGTTCGTCGTGTCGGCGGCATTCATGGTGGTCACTGTCGTGGCCCTGGTGGTCGGAGGATTGAATCTCGGTATCGACTTCAAGGGTGGAGTCGCGTGGGAAGTGCCCGCTTCGGCAACGTTCGGCGAAACCCAGGTGCGCGAAGTACTCGAGGCCAACAATGTCGAGACGTCAAACGCCAAGATTCAAGTCTTGTCGGGCACTGACGGAGACCGCATTCGCGCCCAGGTTGGTGACCAACCCGATTCGGTGCGCCAAGCCGTGCAAGTGGCGCTGGCAGAGAAGGCCGGGGTCGAGGCACAAGACGTGAGCGTCGCACGCGTCAGTTCGTCGTGGGGCCGCAGCATCACCGAGAAAGCCATTCGCGCCCTGCTCGTCTTCTTTTTGCTCGTGTCGCTCTACATCGCCTGGCGTTTTGAATGGAAGATGGCGTTGGCAGCGATTGCTGCGATGGCCCACGACGTGCTCATCTCGGTGGGTATTTACGCCTTGCTGCGCTTCGAGGTAACCCCGGCGACGGTGGTCGCGTTTCTCACCATTCTCGGCTATTCGCTTTACGACACGGTCGTGGTCTTCGACAAGGTGCGCGAAAACATCGATCGGTTCGCTTCGTCACGCATCTCGATGGGCAACATCGTCAATGTGTCGAGCAACCAGGTGCTGGCCCGATCGTTGAACACCACGCTGTCGTCGGCATTGCCGGTCGTTTCGCTGCTCGTCGTCGGCTCGATCATCATGGGCGCCACGAGCCTGCAAGAGTTCGCCATCGCTCTCTTGGTGGGCATGTTGACCGGCACCTACTCGTCGATTTTCGTCGCCACACCGCTCTACGCCGTGATGAAGAATCGTGAGCAGAAGTATGCGGCTGTTGCTGATCAGGTTGCGAAGGGCGCTGAGATGGCGGCACTCTTTGAGCATTCGACCACACGCGCCGCTCAGAAGGCGGCGTCGGGTGAGGTCGCGGCGTCTCGCGAAGCCCAGGTGTTGAAGAACACGGCGAGCAATGTGCTGACGCACCCACCGCGTCCGCGCAAGCGACGTCGCCGCTGACGCGCAAGCGCTGCCGCCGCTGACGCGCAAGC
>Ga0214923_10002293_pt1 | contig 25653 bp, 28 predicted proteins | sample LL1510_MetaG_FD_177993 | JGI IMG/M metagenome (GOLD analysis project Ga0214923, IMG submission 177993) | Freshwater microbial communities from Lake Lanier, Atlanta, Georgia, United States - LL-1510 | ecosystem: Environmental > Aquatic > Freshwater > Lake | place: USA: Georgia | collected...
ATATTTTAATTTAAAAAAAATGATTGGTGGAGGTATATATGCTTCTTACAAAATAAATGGTAATATATTAACATTAACTTATTATGATTATGAACAGAAAAAGTATATTACAATAAAATATACAATAAAAAAAACATTAGGAGAAGGGACTTATGGTGTTGTTAAATTAATTGAAGACAATATAACTAAAAAAGAATACATTTTTAAAAAAGGTACACATTCCGAACTTATAGAATCATATTATGAAGGTTTAAAATCGGATTGGTTAAAAACATTTTTAGATCCTGATATGTTAGTTTTATTTCAAGGGATAGAAGCCTCAGATTTTTTAATTTCAAAATATAATGGTAATGATTTACGTAAGAAATTTATAAATGAAAAAGCACAAATTAAAGAACAATATGCAAATGTTACAATTCAATTATTAGATTTACTCTATGAAATTAATAGTAGAAATTATTTTCATAATGATATAAAATTAGAAAATATAACTTTTAAAGACAATAAAGTTTATTTAATTGATTTTGGATTATTAACTTATAACAGTTCTAATATAGGTTCATTAATGTCAATGTCGTTTAATGGTGTGATTGCTGTTTTAATAGAATTTAAACAAGAGTTCTATTATCATACATATACTACATTACAAACATTTCTTAACCATACAGATATGGTTGGATTTTTTTATTGTTGTATTGATTTATTAGGCTTAATTATTAATATACGTTTATCAACACTTATACTTTCACAACTTTGTGAATTAGATTTAAAAAATATTAATAATTATAAATTATTTGAATTATTTTATTTTATATTACCAGAGAAAAACAGAAAACAAATATCTGAACTAACTGAGGTCTTAAAATATTATGATACAAGATTACCTAAAAAAAATCAAGCTGAAGATATTTTTGGTATTTTTCCAGATGAACATACCAATTTATTTAGATTTATGACTTATATTTATAACATAATAGATAAAAATAAGTTAATAGAAAATGATATGCAACGGAGATGGTATAAAAAATTTTTAAAAATTATGAGTGCTTGTTTCATACCTATACCTAGAACTAATTATATTAAATTTATGAATGATTTTATGAATGATTTTGAAATAATAGTATTACAATTTTTACCATCATTAGATACAGAAGCAGAAGCCAGAGCCAGAGCCATAGCCCAACCCCAAGCAGAAGCAGAAAAACTACAAGCCCTATACAGAGTCCGAGCCAGCCTCCGAGCCCAAGCAAAAGCCCGAGCCCGAGCAGAAGCCCAAGCCCAAGTAGAAGCCCGAGCCCAAACCCAAGCAGAAGCCCGAGCCCAAGCCCAAGCAGAATCAGAAAAATTACAAGTCCGAGCAGAAGCAGAAAAATTACAAGCCCGAACAGAAGCCCTAGCAGAAGCCATAGCAAAAGAAGCACGAGCCAGAACTCTAGCAGAAGCCGCAGTCAGAGCAGAAGCCCGAGCCCAAGCAGAAGCAGAAAAAGTACAAGCTCAAGCAGAAGCAGAAAAAGTTCGAGCCCAAGCAGAAGCCCGAGCACAAGCCCAAGCCCAAGCCCAAGCCCAAGCCCGAGCCCGAGCCCGAGCCCAAGCAGAAGCAGAAATAGCCCGAGTCCAAGCAGAAGCCCGAGCAGAAGCAGAAAAAGCCCGAGTAGAAGCAGAAAAAGCCCGAGTAGAAGCAAAAGCTCAAGCCATAGCTCGAGCAAAACAAGTACAAGCCATAGCAGAAGCAAGACCAGTGCTATTACCATCACTAAATTATACTAATGAATTTAACACATCATCTTCATTTTATATTAACAGTAAAAAAATTGATGATAAAGAAGGAAAAGCAATGGCAAATGCCTTGGCAACAAATACAAGACTTTTAAATCTTTATATTCTTAAATGTAGTATCAGCACTAATGCTGTAGAAGCAATTGCAAAAGCCTTGGGAGAAAATACCACACTAACAAAACTTAGTCTTGATGGTAGTAATATTGGAGATGATGGTGCAATAGCAATTGCAGAAGCCTTGAAAAAAAATACAAGTCTAACAATACTTAGACTTCCGGGTAATAATATTGGAAATAATGGAGTGGAAGCAATAGAAAAAGCATTGGAACAAAATCAAACAATTAAATATGTTGACCTTTTTAATAATTCACATAATAAACATGTTTCTGCTGAAGCTAAATTTGAAGATATTACAAAGCACTCCTTAAGAAAAGAAGAACGAATAACGTATTAATAAACTAGCTTCATAGCAGTGTATTAAATAATAAAATTATTTTATTTCTATTTTTTAAATTCTTTGTTATTAGTTTTGTCTTCTATAATAAATAAATTAATAAAACTTCAAATATTGAATTATAATTTTTTTAGAAATAAATAAGTTAATTTAATAAGATGAATACACTCAAAAATATAGAATAAAAAATTAAATTTAAAAATATTATAATTAAATTTAAAAAATATCTAAATAATTTAGATGTAGATGATAGAGCAAGTATTATTACTGAATCTAAATATGTGGATTAATGTATATATAAAATTTAATGAATTAAACAGTATAAATAATAATTTTTATAATCATATATCTAATATACCTAATATATAATTCAGACATTAAAAAAATTTTTGAAATAAAAAAATATCAAGAATTTATAATAATAATAAAAATTGAATAATACATTATAAAAATAATAACTTATTCTAATAAAAATGTCAACACTAGATGAGATAGAACAACTAATTCAAGTTAGGCTTATTTTGGCTAAAGTAAATTCTATATTATATAAATATGATAGTAATACTAAAAATCATATTATTAAACATATAAAAGATTGGATTAAATTATATAAAAATGAACATAGAGAAACTAACAGTAATTTTAATTTTTATAATTATTTATCTGAAATGGATTATAATAATCACATATATTTTATTAATTTATGTGATTATATCGATGTAAAAGAATGTTCTGATTTTATTAATTTTTTAAATAAAATAATAATATTTGATAAAAATTGAATTATAAATTAAAAAAATAATTATTTTAATAATAATGTCAGAAATACTACAAAGTATTATAAATATTGAGGAAATTGATAAAATTTATGTATTAACCTTAAACGATCATTTTACTTGGAAAATAGTTGATAATAAAATAATTATAAAAAAAAAAATTAAAACACTTTACACAATAGATGAAATTAAATTAATAAATTTTAGAAATTCAAGAGTTGAAAAAGTATCTATTAATAATACAATTATTAATAATAATAATTATAATAGTATTATCAAGTATCTATTTGAAGATATAATTAAAGATGGTGCACAAATAATTAGAAATAGTATATTAAATATTAAAACTATTTATAGAGATGATTCTGGATTTCATTATTTAGAAAGCATTGGTATTAGTTATCAAGGTATTGATTCTAATAAAGCAATAATAGAAATATGTAATCAATGTAAAGTAAATAATATTATATTAAATTTGACAATTAAATTAAATAATGATGAACTTGTTATGATATATTTATAAAAATATACATACTTTATCAGTTAGCAATAGTAATTATAATATTTATTTAGATAACTTTATAAAATCAAAATATAATTTTAATATTAAAAATTAATATACAAGAAAAAAATTGAAAATTTAATAGTTTAATTTATCATAATTATTAAGACTTTATACATCATATCCAATACCATGGGCGATACTCAAAAACCTACGTTCGAATCGGAATCACCAAAAATTTATACAGGTCATTTAGACGCATATCAAAAAGAAATGTACGAAGCAATAGAAAATAATCGTCTAGATGTTTTGTCAGAACTCTACTATGAAAATACACCTAGAACTCGTAGGTATTCCTATTTTGACTCCTTTACTTTTCAGGGTCCTTTTGTTAGCGTCCATTTCCAAATAGCTGCAAGAAAAGGATATTTTGATATACTCAAGTATATTATTAAAATTTGTGGTGGTGATATTATTGGTTGTAACATAGATGGAAATGCGTGTGATGATGCTGCAGCTTGTGGACATTTAAACTGTCTCAAATTGGCTTATGAATTCGGAGAAGCTCCTATAGGAATAGAAACATTTTACAATGCTGCTAAATATGGTCATGTAGATTGTCTTCAGTATGCATTAGATAATGAATACGAATATAGTAGAAATGAACACGGAAAAATAATGTGTGCCAAAGCTGCAAAAAATGGACATATTAATTGTCTTAAGCTTCTTCGTGAACAAGAAATGCATTGGGATGAACAAACATGTAAATCTGCTCTTGAATGTGCTCTACAATATAATCAGGTTGAATGTCTTGAGTATGCTTACAAATATGGATGTCCGTATTCAAAAGAAATACTACCTATTATTGTTACAAAGATTTTTATTACAAAGTGGCGTGCTGCTGTCAAGAATCGTTCATTTTCATCTATTGACTGAAACTTGGAATAAAGGCTTCTTGTACAGAAAAAGACGAGCTCGTATTGAAGACATTAATTCTTTTGAAAATGATTTTAATAATCTGATACTATAACAAGTTTTTTTAATAAATACAAAAAAAATGAAAATTTAATGATTTAATAGTCTCTATTGTTATAGTAAATACATACAATCAATATTATGGATAATTATCTAAAAGATATTAATGAAGCAGTAACGAACGGTCGTTTAGATATTCTTATGGATTTTCATAGAAAATATAAAAATAAGTGTCCTTGGGATAAAACAACATGTGATTGTGCTGCAAAGAAAGGTCATCTTGAATGTCTCAAGTATCTTTACGAAAATGGATGCAAGTGGAATGAAGATACATGCAGATATGCAGCAGAAAACGGTCATATTGAATGTCTCAAGTATCTTTACGAAAATGGATGCAAGTGGAATGAAGATACATGCAGATATGCAGCAGAAAACGGTCATATTGAATGTCTCAAGTATCTTTACGAAAATGGATGCAAGTGGAATGAAGATACATGCAGATATGCAGCAGAAAACGGTCATATTGAATGTCTTATGTATGCTCATAAAAATGGATGCAGGTGGAATACAGCAACGTGTGCTTATGCCGCATTAAATGGACATATTGAATGCCTAATGTATGCTCGTAAAAATGGATGCGACTGGTCTGAATTTACATGCTTTTATGCTGCGCGTGGTGGTCATCTTAATTGCCTTAAATATGCTCATGAAAAGGGATGCCCGTTGAATCATGATTATAACGATGAAGATGAAAAAGATTATTGTGAATATCATAATTCTCTTCGTTTTAAAGACCATACTTCGGGTAATGAAACATGTGAATATGCAGCAGAAAATGGTCATCTGGACTGTCTTATGTATGCTTATAAAAACGGATGTCTTTGGAATGAAGATACATGCAATAATGCTGCAGGAAATGGTCATCTTGAATGTCTCGAGTATGCTCATAAAAATGGATGTCCTTTGGGTGAATATACATGTTCTTATGCTGCAAAGAATGGTCATCTAGAATGTCTCAAGTATGCTCATAAAAATGGAGGCTTTTTGGATAATGCATGCGAATTTGCAGCAGAAAATGGTCATCTGGACTGTCTCAAGTATGCTTATAAAAATGGTTTTCCTTGGGATGAATATACCACAAAATTTGCTGCACGTAGTGGTCGTTTTGATTGTCTAAAGTATGCTTACGAAAATGGATGTCCATATCCAGAAGAATTGAAATCTATTATTGTTAGAAAGATTATTATTCCAAAGTGGTATGCTTCTGTCAAGGTTCATTTTATTATCTACTACTGGATGGAACGTAGTGCACAGACTTCTTGTGTAGAAAATAGACGAGCTCGTATTGAAGACATTAATTCTTTTGAAAATGATTTTAATAATCTGGTACTATGACAAGTTTTTTTAATAAATACAAAAAATTAAAAATTTAATAATTTATCGTTATGATAATATTATATAATTAATTCATTACTATTTTAGTTAAATCATTATGTGTTCAAGCATACCAGATGGTATTTCTAATACTTATTGTCAATGTGGCAATAGATACAATAATATTTTTTGTAAAAAATGTAATAAGGGAATGTGTGAACTTTGTTTCAAAGAATTACTAGTAACAAATCGATTTTTTCCAAAATGCATGACTTGCAGTAATACAGAAACTTGTACTTTCTTACATTGTATGCATTGTGAAATTGAAATTTCAGAAGAAGTTATTACAAATAATACTACTGAAGAATGGAGAAATGAACATTTTGCCAAGAAAAATAATACTATTGCACCTGATTCAGAACCAGAGTCTGATTCAGAATCTGATTCTAAAATTGACAAAATTTTTGAAATAATATCGTTTACTTGTTCCAATCCAGTATCACTTGTTAATTCAAAATCATCAACAGAGGAAGAAGAAACAACAGATTGTCCAATTTGTTGTGATACAATGATTAAATCAAAAATTACTACTTGTCATGATTGTCAAAATTATTCGTGTAGGGACTGTTTTCAACAATTCTTACTGATTTCTGATATTAAACCAAAATGTATGCATTGTAATGTAAGTTTGAATATTGAAACAATTTTATTGAAATCAGATAAATCTTAGTTTTCAAGTGAGTATAAATCTCATCGTAAAGTTCAATTAATGAAAATTGAAAAAGGAAAATTTCAATCTACTCAACTTGCTGCTAATGCATATTCGAAAGCTCAAACTTTTAAACATACAACTTGTTTAAACGGATTATTGGATAACTTTGATCCATATTTCAGAAGGTTTTTAAATAACCGTCAATGGGAACGTGCTGATCGTGCTGAACAAATTATTATTAATGCTACAGTTTGTATCCAACAATTTGGAAGGGGATGGGAAGATTTTGATTTTGAGTCAGGAAAACCAAGACCAATTGAAAGTTTAAAAGGACTTGCTTTTGCTTGTCCAGTAAATGGTTGTCATGGTTTTGTTTCAGAATCTGAATGTAATATGTGCTTATCAAAAATTTGCGATGATTGTCACGAGCCAATTAAAACTACTGTTCACTTTTGTAATCCAGACACTGTTTCATCAATTAAAGCAATTTTCAAAGAAGCAAGACCTTGTCCTAAATGTGCTGCACTAATTTCTAAAATTGAAGGATGCGACCAGATGTTCTGTACCCAGTGCCATACAACATACTCTTGGAATACTGGTGTTGTTGTTGATGAAGGAGCGTGGCATCACAATCCTCATTATCTACAATGGGTCAAAGATAATACTAAAAAAATACCTGTAAAAATAGGTGAAGTAAATTGTGAAGAATTTATTAGTTATGAAAATTTACTAAGATGTTTTTCTCAGGAGATTATTATGAATTATAAAATTACACGTAATAAAGTGCCATCAACAAGTGATTTATTTGCACCTCTGCCATCACAAACTCATTATCTTATATCCTTTTTAAGTTTTCATAGAGATATTTTAAATATTCGTGCTACATCTGGTAATCATGCAAATTTGCGTCCTATTGACAATCACCCTTTGCGTGTAAAATTTATGACAGGTGAAATTGATGAAGAAGAATTTATTAATACATTAGAAAAAGATGATTTTGAATATTATAAACATATGTCGTATTGGTATATTTATCTGATGGTTTTTAATACGGCAACAATTCTTTTTGATAATCTATATGCGTATCAGATTGGAAAAGCTAAAGTCAAAGGAAAGAAGATTGAAGATTTTATGTTTGAAATTTATTTTCAATTACAAAAAACACTTGAATATGCAAATAATGTAATTACCTATAACGATAAAGCATTTGGTGTTGATGAAAGATTTAAAAAATTTAAACGTAACCCTTATTAATTTATTTATTTAAAAAAAATTATAATTATATAATACTATATTCTATTTCTATTTATATTAGTGATACAATTGAAAGACCTACTTTTTCATATAATAATGATAATACTAAACCTATAAGAGCAGGTGATGTTATTTTATATAAAAGAACAAATAATAACAATATAGAACATTTGAAAATGATTGTAATAGTCTGATAGTATAAAAAATTGACATATTTATAATTTATTATTTTATTAATATTTAAAGCAAAAATTACTACTAGTAATATTATATGATATTTGGATTTTTGTTGTGTAAATCATTCAATTTTGTTCTAAATACTAGGATGAAACATACTCATATTATTTATAATCCATTAACTAAATCATTACTAATTGATAATTCTCTCAAAAAAGATTTAGAAATTGCAAAAGAAAAAAAGATTAAAGATAATAAAGATAATATTCAAAATATTGAAATGAGTGAAAGCCATGCAACCCAACCATATAAAAAAGTTAAATTAACTAAATAGACGTCTAATTCATATAGATATCGTTGATATTTTTGATTTAATTAAAAAAATTGAAAATTTAATAATTTATGTATTGCTTATAATATATTACTGTAAATTACCACATATGATGATGATGAAAGCAGCAACAAATTCAATCATTTTTATGATGGTTATTGTATTAATATTCTATCTATTTTTTGCCATTGAATACGCATTAAAGTATATGTTGATGCCTGATTTAGTTCCATTAATTTGGTTTCTATTTGCATTACCGACCCCATTTTGGGCAACAGCATTAATGTCTACACTTATGACATTACATTAGTAATTATTTTATATATAATTTAATTATATTAATTTTTTTATAATTAAATTATATGTCAAGTGGGTATGATGAGGAAACAATAAAAATAATTAAAAGTGTTTTTCCAGAAATTGTTATAGAAGGTCAACTTATAAAAATAAATCAAGGAAAAAAAAATTGTTTTAATTTTGAAATTGAAAGTAATTATATATATATTAAATGGCTAAGCAAATGTGGTATTATTAAAGGAAGTTATTTTTTAGATAAGATTTCTATATTAGTAACAAAATTAAGAAAAATAGGAAAAAAAATAGAGTATATAAAATTAATTGATATATCAAATAAACAAATATGCAATATACCAATATGTTTGACAACTATAAAAATATTAACAACAGGAGAATCTTGGTATAATAAGTTTGGTTATAAATCTAAAAAATATGAAAATGAAGTAAAAGTAAATGAAATAATAATAAAAAAAAATTAAATAAAAAAAATGAATTAGAATATGATAAAATAGCTAACGACAATGTATTTCCTAATATAGATGATAATACCACAGTTCAAAAATATTTTAATAGTATTTGGAAAGAAATTATTTATAATTCCAAAAAAGAAAATTGTGAAAATGAAAAATTCATTAATCAATTGATATGGTTAGAAAAATTTATATCTATAATAAAAAGCAGTAAAATTTTAACATATGAATATTATTTACAAAAACAGATTAAACCAGAAAATGAATATACAGTATCAAAATGGTTAAAATATTTTATGAGTATTTTTACATATCCCACTATTTTAGAAAAAAATATTAAACTAGAACCAAATAATCCGTATACAGCAACAAAATATTTAAAAAAGGAATATTATGAAAAATATATAAAATATAAAAATAAATATTTAAATTTAAAAAATCAATTGGGTAAAATATAATAATATAATTAAATTAACAAAAAAATTTAAACTAGTAGATAAATACACAACAACAAAATATTTAAAATAAAAAAATAAATTAGGTAAAATAGTATAATATAATATAATTTAATTATATATGTCACAAAGCGAAATAAATATAATTAATAGAATTTTTTCAGAAAGTGAGTACAATATTGTTACAGACTATTCAGTTATAAAAATATCTAAAAAAGACCCAGTGTTAGATTGTATTCAGTTTAAAATTATGAATGATTATATATGGATTAAATCACTAAATAAATGTGGTGAGATTTCGGGAACTACATTATTAAATAATATTTATAAATTAGCACAACTATTACCAAATATACAAAATATACAATTATATGATGAGTCATATATACTAAAATGTAACAAAAGGATATCTTTAGCAACTATAAAAATATTAACAACAGGACAATCATGGTATAATAAACTTGAATATAAATCTAAAAATTATGAAAACGAACTAATATTAAATAAAATAAAAATAAATAAGCCATATATAGATTTTATACAAGAAATACATATTTTATTGATTAAAACATATAATGAAGAATATTTAACAACTATCAAATCAAATGATGAAAGTTTAAAAAGAATCAACGAGAATCATACATATTTGCTTTCCCTAAAAAAATCATTAGAGAATAACACAGACCAATACTCAATACTTCAAAAAAAATCTATAGATGAAGATATTGAAAGAGGTAAACAAAGAATAGAACAAATAGAAACGTATAAGAAAAATTATGAAGTAGCTAGAACTGAAGAAGAAGCAAGAATATTAAAATTAATAGAAGATAGTAAAAGCTTATTTCATGTACCTGTAGATTTACAAGATACTATGACAGTCCAAGAATATTTTAATAGTATTTGCCCTATAATAGATAAAAATATTGAAACCAAAGATTGTGATGATGTAGAATTAAGTAATCAATGTATATGGTTATCGGAATTTATTAGTATGATAAGAATGAGTGGTATTTTAACATATGACCGTAATTTAGAAAAAGAAGTTATACGAGAAAGTACATCTGCTATACAAAACAAATATTTAAAATATAAAAATAAATATTTAAATTTAAAAAATCAATTAGGTTAAAAATAGAGTATTTTTAATTATTAATAATATATATTGAAAAGATTAATGATAGATATTATAAAAAAATTGAAAATTTAATAATTTAATACTCATTAATATTTGTTATAAAACCATGTCATCGTCTATTAGCGATTTATCACCAGACATGATATACTCTCAACTTGATGAACTTATCAAAGAAAAAGAAGCTAAGTTAAAGGAATTTAAAAAAGCACATCAAGAATACTTTAAAGCTGAAGATGAATTAAGAAAATTTATGAAAGAGCAAAATATTGGCAAATGCATAGCTACTGGAAAAATACCATTCAAATTTGCATTAAATCTACCATTTCGTGATTTTAATGCAAATTCCACGTACAAAATGGATGTTTTTGCATATGAAAATCCTATTTCTAAAGAATCTGAACTTATCATTCTTCCTCACCTTAAAAAAGTAGAAGGAGAAGAAGAAGGAGAAGAAGAAGGAGAAGAAGAAGAAGGAGAAGAAGAAGGAGAAGAAATGACAATAAAAGAAAATATAATTCAAGCAATTAATTTATAAAAGTTATAAAAAATTTAAGTATAATTTATTATACGTTAAAATTTAAATATTAAGGTTTTATAAATAAAAATTTAATAAATTATATAAACATATATATATGCTCATAATAAGATTATTATTATATGTAATGTTAATAACAAATTACAATATAAAAATTATTAAAAAAAAAATAAATTTATTAGAAAATGCAATAACTTCTAATAAATATAATACAACACAAAAAGAAGATTTTATTAATAGAATTGAATTATTAAAAATAGATTATTATACAGCTATAATTCAAAGTGATTTAAAATAATTAAAAATTTTTTAAATTAAATTATAATATAATATAATAATATATATGTCAGATTACGATTTAAAATATAAAAATAAATATTTAAAATATAAAAATAAATATTTAGATTTAAAAAATCAGACAGGAGGTAATTTTTTTACCCAATTTTTACCACCATCTTTTTTAAACGTTTTTTTAAAAGATACAATACTTACCTATAATAATATTAATGATAGAGAAGCATTACAAATTGCAAAATTAATGGAAATAAATACAACTGCAACAACACTTAATCTTACTAATAGTATACTTGATGATGAAGTATATAGGATATTAGGAGAATCCTTAAAAAAAAATAAAACACTAAAAACACTTAATCTTACTAATAGTATCAAAATGGGTCAACTTGAATATTTAACAAATAGCTTAAAAGAAAATACAACACTACAAACACTTAATCTTACAGACAATGCTTTGTCTGATGTAGGAGCTAATAAAATAATAGACTTACTAAAAATAAATGAAATAATAACAAATATTATTATTGATAATACAGATATTAAAAGAGTAGATAAAAAGGATATGCTTAATATGCTTGATAATAATAAATTTAAAAAATTTAAAAAATTTATTGATACATTTGACAATAAAACATTAGAAGAAATTACAAATTTTTTAAATGATTATACAATACTTGACCTTACTAAGACTACAATTTCAGATAAAGGATTTGCTAATTTAAGTGATGCTTTAAAAACAAATACAACACTTATAACACTTAAAATTGGTAGTAATAAAATTCAGGATAAAGATATCTTTTTATTTAATTTATTTAGTGCATTAAAAATAAATAAAACACTTACAACACTTGATCTAGTTGACATGGAGTTGGAAGATATTGATGCAGAAATAATAAATAGTTTATTAGGATTTAATACAACATTGAAAATACTTAACCTTTTGAATAATAAGTTTACTAAGAAAGGGAAGAATGAATTTAATAGTGTTAAAAATAAAATAACAATTAATTATTAAAATATATAATAAGAAATATAAATATAAAATTAAATATTAATAAATTTTATATAATAATATATATATATTATTATATAAATGAGTGATGTAGGTAATGATTGGACGGATGATATCGATCAAGTTCTTGGTAATATTAGAATTAATTGTATTATTTTAAGTAAAGCACATAAAGAACGATATTTTGCTCTAAAAGATACTTTAAAATGGTATAGATTACCTGTAATAATCTTAAATGGTGCTAATAGTATAATTGCGGTTGGTCTTCAACCATATGCAACACAAGGAACAATTAGTTTAACAACATCACTAATTGCTTTAACTTGTGGTATTATAGGTTCTATTGAATTATTTTTTGGAATACAAAAAAGGTTAGAAAATGACATGATTAGTCAACGTGATTATTATTTATTAGGTATAGATATATATAAGACATTAAATTTACAAAAAAAGAATAGACCTGTACCTGCAAAGGATTTTCTTGAAAAAAGTTATAATATATACACTAAACTTATTGAAAGTTCAGCAACATTAGCAAAAGTAAAAGGTGATAAATTAATAGAAATAAAAGTAATAAATGAAAATAGAATAAATGAAAATGATAATAGTGAAGATATTGTTATATCTCCTATACCAAGAAGAGGAAGCGTTCAATTACCTTCTAACAACGATAGAGAATTAAGTATTACAGATGATTAAAATAATTTACAAAATGGTTTTTTAAAATCACAAATTATAAATATATATATACACATTCCAGCTAATAATAATATTGAAGCAATTGTGCAAAATTTAATTAATATTATATAAATTATATTAATTTCTTTTCTAATTTCTATTTCTAATGGTTCTTTACAAATAATACAAGTATTCTTATTTCTAATTAACCATTTTTTATAACAAGAATTATGTATATAATATAAACCACAATGATTTATATTAATTAATTTATCAGATTCTTCTAAACAAACTATACAAGAATTCATTAATAATACTTGGATAATATTTAATTAAAATATAAAATAATGATTTGTTATTGAAATTATTCAATAATAACACATATTTGTTAATAATTAAACTTACAATATAAATTGCTGGGAGTGGGGTTCGAACCCACGCATCTTTCGATATATGAACTTGAGTCATACCCCTTAGACCACTCGGGCATCCCAGCTAAGGTTTTAATAATAATTTGATGATAATAGAACGCTTCGTACTGGGATCGAACCAGTGACCTCACGGTTAACAGCCGTATGCTCTGACCAACTGAGCTAACGAAGCAAATTGCTGGGAGTGGGGTTCGAACCCACGCATCTTTCGATAGCATCAGCTCAAGTCATCTCTTTGGAGCACTCGGGCATCCCAGCTTAGCTCTTGCCCAGATTCGAACTGGGGTTGGAGGATTCAAAGTCCTCAGTGATAAACCACTACACTACAAGAGCAATTGTTCCCAGGCGGATTCGAACCGCCGACCTATGGCTCATAAGACCAGCGCTCTAACCAACTGAGCTATGGGAACTATTAAATTATATATATAATTTTTCTTTAAATCACTTTTTAATAAATTAATTATATTTCAAATATAAAATTATTATGATTATAATACCAAAAACCAACATGATTAGGTATATATTCAATATATGAAAAATTATGTTTTTTTAATATATCAGATATAGTGCTTTTATAATTTAATAAATACGGTTCTCCTGTTAACATTATTTTAGATGGTTTATAATTAGGTGATATATCTATTATCAGAATATCATCGGTCGTAATTCTTTTAGCGTTTTTTATTATTTTATTATGTGCATAATTGGGCATTTCATGAAAAGCAAACATTATTGTTGCTGTATTAAATTGTTTTGGTTTACCATAATTTTCAGCATTTCCTATTGTAAAAATTGTATTTGGTTTTTTATATGTTTGTATAATTTTAGCACGTTCAATCATTTCTTTACTAGTATCAATTCCTAGTTGATTTGTGTAAGTAGACATTCCAGTTCCACAACATAAATCTATTATTAAAGGAAATTTATTATTTTTTTCATAAAATTTATTATTGTAATTTGTAAGTATTTCTTGACGAATATCTATTGAATTATAACATGTATTGTCTATAATTTTAGTTGCATATGGTGCAACTATTGAATGAATTTTACCACCTAATCCAATATTACCAAAATTATGAATTCTATGATCATAATAATATTTAATTGGGCTAGAAAAAACAGAAACTATATTTATAATTTGAAATAATATAAAATAAATACTATTCATTTATTATATTAAATTATAAATAATTTTTAATTAATTTTATATTTTTTATACTTTTTAGAAATATTATTTTATAAGTATGATTACTTATCTTTTTTTGGTACGGCATTTTAAAGCTATTAGGTGTAGAGGACTTTTGCTAAACTTATAATTATAAATTCATTTACTTCTGTTGCTTCTGTTGCTTCTATTGTTTCTGTTGCTTCTATTGCTTCTGTTGCTTCTGTTGCTTCTGTTGCTTTTGTTGCTTTTGTTGCTTTTGTTGCTTCTGTTGCTTCTATTGCTTCTTTTGCTTTTTTTGTTTCTTTTGCTTCTTTTGCTTTAATATTTGTAAGAATATATTCTAGTGCTAATATAAATTGTTTATGTAATTCAGCATTTGTATTTTTTATAAATGAGTCTTTTCCTTCTAAAGACTGACGTGTTATCTCATTGATAGTAGGTGAAGAATATTTTAAGTGTAATTCAATATTAATATTAATATTATCATAATATTTAATGATAATTTTTATTGTATGTGTATAAGTATCAGTTTCAGTTTTTGTATATTCTATAGATATATTATTTTTTATATTACTAAGATCAGTAGTTTTATATTTTATATGAGTTGGTTTATAAGATGAAATAATATTCCATCCACCACCAATTTGAACTTTTAAATCTAAATATTTATTTTTATATTTTAAATATTTATCATAATATAAATCTTTATCAGTCATATATATATATATATATATATTAAAATTTTTTTATATTTTTAATTATTTATCATTGATATATTTTATAATTACTGTAAACATACTATTAGGATATCTTATATTATTAGAAATTAGTATATGTTAAACCATTTTTCAATCAGTTATTTTATTATATTTATTAAAAATAATATTAGGTTTATCAGCATATGCTTTCTCTAAATAATATAATAAAAATTAATAATAAAATAATACATTAATAATATTTAGTAGATATTGTAAACTCTAAAATCTAAAATATTATTTATAATTAATTTCATCAAAAAAAACTATTAAATTTTTATTTAATTAGAATTATTTCTTTAATAAATAGTTCTAGTCTTTTTAAGTATTATTAATATATTTATTTTTATATTAAAAAAAATACGGAATTCCAAACTATAATAAATTATAGTTTGAAATTTTTATAAGTATAACAAATCTTTTACAACTCACTGACGTTGAAGTCGCTTAAATGCGAGCTAACTCAACAGGCTCAGGGGGCACGAGTTCCCACTCGGAATCTTCGGTCGCATCAGGAGAAGGAACAAAAAACCACTTCTTGTTGTCGTCATCGCCGTCGTCCTTGTCGTCATCGCCGTCGTCCTTGTCGTCATCGCCGTCGTCCTTGTCGTCGTAGCGAGGGTTGGCCGTTGGTGGGAAGAACTTGGGTACCAGCACGTCTTCACTAATAGCGTCCACCAAATCCTTTACCCAAGCAAGAGTGTTAAGAGTGTTAAGAAACGAAGGCATAGTGAGTGAATGAGTGTATACATATAATAATTAAAGGAACCAATAAACAGTTAAAATTTCAATTTTTTTACACCTTTGCACATTTAAAACACCGAGTTTTATATATGCTTTATAAATAATTTTTTTTCTTTCTTGTTCTATTTGATGGATTTTTAATAAATTTTTTTTAGTTCTGTTATAAGTTCCTTTAATTATATTTTCATATTTTTCTTTATATATTGTATATATAATTTGTTATATTTTTAATTAATTTTATCTTTTAAATATTTTTTAATTACTTTATCCATACTTTTCGGAAATCTTATTTTATCAGGTAATTGTTCTATGTTAAACCACCGACCATCTACTGTTTCCTTATTTTTTTTAAAAATAATATTAGGTTTATCAAATGTTTTTATCAAATAATATAAAAGAATTTTAGTATGTGTCTTATATATATATTCTTTAATAATTGGTTTATTATTATTATCTAAAATATTATGTATCCATTCATCTAAAAGAAACCCACCTGTTTCTTCTTTAAATTCTCTAAAACTAGCTGTTTTATAATCCTCACCTTTATTTATTCCACCACCTGGTAAATTCCATTGACCGTTATTTTCTTGCACTAAATAAACAGTATCTTTAAAAAATAGAGCTGATACAACGTTCTTAATACCTCCACCAATTTGATTTTTTAAATTAGTATATTTATTTTTATATTTTAAATATAAATTTTTATTATCCATATATAATAAAAAGAAATATAAAATTATATAAATATAAATTCTATATCTTTTTCTAATGCCTCATTTTTCAAGGCATCAATATCTTCTTTAGTAAACTTATCGGAATTTGAAAAGGTTATATGTAATGTATTATTAAAATCATGAGTTCTCAAATATCTTATAAATTTATATAATTCAGCAATATCAAAATTATTATTAGTAAGATTAATATGTGTAACATTTTTATAATATGCTAATATTTCGGCTAATGTTTTAAGGTGTGTGTTATCTATTTGTGAGTTACTATTTCCTGAAAGAATAAGATGTGTTATGGTTTTTTGTTCTAGATTACTATAAATTGTATCTTTAAAATATAGGTTCCTTTCTATTAGTTCTATTATTTGACGAATATTTGTAAATGTTAACCTTTTTAAATTTTTATTTTGTTGTAAATGATAAAAAATACTTAGATCACCAAATTCGGTTAATATAGGCACTATTACATTTGTATTATGTAAATAATTGTTTTTCTCATCTTCGGTAATAACACCACCTATTTGACCTTTTAAATCTAAATATTTTAATTTATATTTTAAATATTTTTCTTTATATATTATATATATTGGTATAATAAATTTTAATATATATATATATATATATGATATTAATATTAAGAGGTCATATTCGTGATTCATTTAATACAAAAGAATTGTATAATTTTGTAAAAGACTTGTATACTATATTTCCTGATTTAAATATATATATTCATACATGGAATATATTTGCAAATAATATAAGTTGGAGACATATAGAAATAAATAATAATATTGTAGAATCATCAACTATTTTTAATTATTTTGATGATTTAAAAATATTAATAAAAAAAATAATAATAGATGATGATACTAAAATTAATTTAATAGGTAATTTAAATGGATTGGTTGGATTAAGTAAAATGCCTTTAAACGGTTGGAAAAATTATTGGTATGGAAAATATAGTATAATAAATTATATTTATAATACAGATATAGATAAAAATGAATTTGTAATAAATACTAGATTTGATTTATTGTGTAATAGTAATAAATTAAATAATATACAAATAATAAATTTTATAAAAAATAATAATAAAAATTTATTTATAAAAAATCAATTTTTAATTAATAAATATCGTGATGGTATTGATAATATTTATATAGGTAATATAAATACAATGTATACATTAATACATAAATTTTATTATGAATTAGATAATATATTAACTATTAATAATAAAATAAAAAATCAAGAATATTTAGTATTTCTATTAAATGATAATATGATAAAATAAAGTAGAATTTCAATTAAACGATAATCCAATTATTAATAAAGTAGAATTTCAATTAAACGATAATCCAATTACTAATAAAATACCATCTAATAAATTATTATTACTAAAACAAAGTTATAAGAAACGATTATATAAAAAATATTAATTATTTAGATAAATATTATAATTTAATCTATTTTATCATTTATATTTTAATTTATTTTATTATTTGTTTTAATTGTAAATATTTATTTTTGTATTTTAAATACTTTTTATTATAAATATTATAACTTAAATTAGTTATTTTTAGTTTATTAATATTTTCTGTTAGTTTTTCATAATTGGGTCGTTGTAAATGACGTCTTGCATTTCCTATTGTTGATTTTATTATTTGAACTGTTCCATCTGTATTTATTTCTAAAATTTGAGGAGTTTTTGAATATAGAAAAAAATTTTCTGTTTTAGGATCTGTTATATACTTATAACTTGCAAAGTCTTGTCCTCTTGATGAACCAATATCAACACGATATAATTGATATAAATCATATCTTTGTAATTTATGATATTTTTGTTTATCTTTATCTTCTATTTTACATTCCATTGTTATACCAGGAATTGTTGATTTATTATTGAAATCTGCATATCCTATATATGCAGATACTCCAAAAGTGTCTACTATTGGATCAGATGTTTCATTTGAAATTAACTGATATGTTATATTTTGATTTTGAGTGTCAATATATTTATTTTCATAAAAATTATATTCATAGTGGTTGCTTCTTTGTATACAATGCCCGATAACTAATTTTAAATTGTTTATATCGTCTGTTATAATACTACCATCTCCTTTAAATTTTATAAATGATTCTGTTAATTCATCACAAAATATTTTTCCCAAATATGTATTTTCTATTCTTCTACTTGCCTCACCATCTAAATTACCTCGCTGTCTACTTAATAATGACGATTTTTCATGGTCATAATCTAAGTATTTTTTGAAAAGTTTATCTTTCCATCTTTCTTGGTTTTGTTTAGTTGAGTCATTCATAAATTGATTTACATCATCGTATATATCATAAGTTTCTGTTAAATCTCCATGAACAAATATTGTACTATTTATTTTAACTAATATACCAATACCACCTTCAATTAAAAATTTAAAACCAGGATTATTAACATTAAAAATTTCTTGTCTTTTTATTCCTCCATAATAGTTTATTTTTTTTAAATCGTTAGGAAATGCATAATTATTAGTATAAGAGTTAGGATCAGAAGAATCAATAATAGCAGCTAAATCGTGATTACCTAATAATTTAATAATTTTACAATCTATGCCTTGTTTTTTTATTTGTTTATTTAATGCATTTATAAACCATAATATCTTTAATTCTATTTGTGGATAATATTCACATGGTAATAATTCTGTGTCTTCTTCAAGTTCATCATAATCTTCTCCTTCTTCTTTTATATATTCGTATTCTTCTTCTGGTAATTTATTTGTTTTTTTTTCTTTTTTTACACATTTTGGTAAAAATGGTTTTGATCTATATGGATCAATTATATCACCACAAATTACTACATATGTATTGACGCCACACCATTCATAATTTAAATCATCTATGTAATTTTCCGATATTTTTAATTCATCTGAAAATACATCTTTTTTTAATTCTTGTTCCATATCTCCATCAGGTGTAGTTTGTTCAAATTTAAAATTTTTTTTTTTTTTAATAACTTTTGCACAATCTCGTAACGCAATAATAAAACTGTGAATATCTCCATGTATATCAGATAAACTAATTACTTTAATTTTTTCATTAATAATATTTGTTATAAAAATATTATATATTACACCTGCTACCGCTTCTGCTGCTGCCGCTTTTTCTGCTGCCGCTTTTTCTGCTGCCGCTTTTTCTGCTGTCGCTTTTTCTGCTGCCGCTTTTTCTGCTGCCGCTTTTTCTGCTGCTATTGCTTTTGCTTTTGCTTTTGCTTCTGATTCTGCTGCTGCTTCTGCTTCTGCTTCTGCTTTTGCTCTTGCTTCTGCTTTTTCTTCTGTTTTTGCTGCTGCTCTTGCTGCTGCTCTTGCTGATGCTCTTGCTTCTGCTTCTTCTGCTGCTCTTGCTCTTGCTTCTGCTTTTGCTCTTGCTTCTGCTTTTGCTCTTGCTTCTGCTTTTGCTCTTGCTTCTGCTTTTGCTCTTGCTTCTGCTTTTGCTCTTGCTTCTGCTTCTGCTTCTGCTGCTTTTTCTGCTGCTGCTTTTTCTGCTGCCGCTTTTTCTACTGCCGCTTTTTCTACTGCCGCTTTTTCTACTGCCGCTTTTTCTACTGCCGCTTTTTCTACTGCCGCTTTTTCTGCTGCCGCTTTTTCTACTGCCGCTTTTTCTACTCTTTTTAATTCTATTTGGTTTTTTAATTTTAGTTCCTTCTCTTTTTCTTCTTTTATTCTATTTTTAAAGGTGTCAATTATCTCTTTAACACTAACAGTCTCGCTAATAATATCAAAAACACCACCTAATTGATTTTTTAAATAATTATATTTGGTTTTATATTTTATATATTTTTTTTTATACATTACTATATATTATATAATAATACTTTTACTAATAAAAGATATTTTAGATTTAATATAAAATCTATTTATATTGTATTTAATTTATCCAGTTACAAAGTATTTCATTTGAAAATATGTTAAAGCTGCAATTATTGATAAAGATCTATCATCGGTTGACATATAAGCTACACCTATATATACAAAAAATTGTAATATAGGTATTTTCATAAAATCAGATTTTAGTATTTCATTTTTAAAACCAAGATCTCTTGTAGAAACTAGAATTAGATAATAACTACCTATTAATTTTAAAATTGTATTTATTGTTTCATTTGAAATATATTTTGTAACACCTAAACTTATCATTGAAAAACTCTTATAATTTAAATCTAAATATAATATAATAATTATAGGAATTAATGCTATAACTAATTTTGTAAAATCTTTTAATCTATTATCTTTAATTTTACTATAAAAATATTTATTTAGAGTTTCGTTGATATTGTCAGAAATTTTATAAGAAAGTAATAATAAAACAATTAAAACGTGTTGAAAGTATGGAAACGGAACCCATCCAATATAAGGATTTATATTTTGCATATATAAATAACTATAAAAGAATTATTTTGTATATGACCAAATATTATTACTTGCTAATTTGTTATCTTTTAAGTTAATAGAAATAAATTTAGCATGATTTATATTTTTTTGTTTTGTTATATGTTTTTTTAGTTTTTCTATAATTTTATTATTATCTAATAAATTAATTGTAATTTTTAAATTATGATCAATTATATGCCATAAAACAATATATTTAATACAAGTTTTTTCAAAATAAATAACTAATTTTGTTATATTATTAAACATATTATCCATACTATCATAATTTATATTAAATTGTATATTTACATATAACATAGTATTCATATTATTTTTAATGTCTTTATTTTTATGAAAAGAAACAATCATCCAATTATTATTTATTTCATTCCAATTATATTGGCCTAATAAATGTTTTTCAAAAATATTAATTATATTAATTTTATTTTTTTTTGTTAAATTACTAAAATTTATTTTAATCGGTTTATCATAAATTATTTTATCACCTTCTTTATTCATATAAACTATTAAATACATATAATTTATATTATTAATATTTTTATTATATATTTTTTGTATATATGTAGGTGGAAAATAATCACTCCAGTATAAATTAGTCTCTGATAATGGTAAAGGAACTATAAATGTTTTTATTTTTAAATTATTAATTTCCGGTATTACTTTTTGTGTTAGTATTTGATAGGTTTTATTTTTTAAAGCAATTTTATTTAATTCTACTTCATCTAATATTTTTATTTTATAAATATCTAATAAATTTGTATTATTTTTTTTAGTTACGTTTTTATGTTTTTGCCATTTTTTAACACCATTTTTATTTTCAATTATAATATATTTATTTCCATCATTACCAGTTTTAATAGTTCCAACATTATATAATGTAGCACTTTTAGTAGGGGATGGTCTTTTTTTTTCCATTATATATTATTATAAAAAAGTTAAATTTACAATGTTTTATTATTTCTATATATTTATTAACTTTTTTTAATTTATAATATATATATATGTCAAATAAAGATTTAAAATATAAAAATAAATATTTAAAAATAAATATTTAGATTTACAAAGTCAAATAGGCGGAACTCCTCCTCCAGTTATAGAAGATGATGGCGGAGCTACATCATCAGTTGTAGAATCTGATTTTATGAGGATTGCAGAATTATTTAAAAAAGCGGACCAAGATGTACAAGATCTACTTAGTGATGCTATAAGAAATTATTCACCTGGTTATCAACATGGTAACTGGCAACGGTGGCAAGATTATCGTAATGGGATATTAATATCATTAAAAGATAAACTAAGATTAAATAAGTCAGTAACAAAACAAGAGATGTTTATTTCAGTTCCTATACATGTATATCATCCTGAATATTTAAGTTTTGAAGAAACTTTAATATTAGCCAAAATATTTATAAATAATATTGAATATATTAATATACCCCTTATACAATATATGTTGACAGTATATATTCCTGAATTTGTTGCTCTACGCCATTTGAATACCCCTTTAGTTTTTAATTTACAAAACTTAAAAATATTTATTTTAGCTCAAGGTAGTTTAGAACCTCTAAGATTACGATTTGATGATACTCATCATACGTCTGATAATCAATTACAATTTGAATTATTCTTTATATTTTTATGTATTTTGCTTAGACAAATTAACTTTCCACTAGTAGAAATAGAATTTAACAACATAAACTTAATATTATTTAAACATAGTTTTTTGAGAATAATTTTTGGCTTAAATAAGAATATAATTAAAAAACTTATTTTTAAGTATAGCCGTATTAAAGATTCAGAAGTTGTAGCATTAGCAAATGCATTAACCACAAATACATCACTAACAACACTTTACCTTGATGGCGATATTAAGGATGAGGGAGCTATAGCATTAGCAAATGCCTTAAAACAAAATACAACACTGGAAATACTTCACTTTTATTATAGGAAGAACAATTCTGTGGATGAAGGAGCTATAGCATTAGCAAATGCCTTAAAAAACAATACAACACTAAAAACACTTGACCTTAGTCGTATCAGTTTTAACGAAAAAGGATTTACAGCATTAGCAAATGCCTTACAAAATGCAACACTAACAATACTTGACCTTCGTTCTACCTTTATTAATGATGAAAGAGTTAAAGCATTAGCAGATGCATTAAAAAAAAATAATACACTAACAACACTTTACCTTATGAATAACTTAATTAGTAATATAGGAGCTATGGACTTAGCTGATGCATTAGACATAAATACAATACTAACAACACTTAATCTTGATGGTAATGAAATTAATATAGATATAATTACATTAATAGAAACTAAATTAAAAAGAAATGCATCACAATCATTGATAACAATAAATCGAATTTAAATCTATTTTTAATTCAAATAAAATATTAATATCAATATTATACCTTTTTCACTAAAAAAATGTGCTCCTTTAATTTACATGTAAAATAATAAATAAAAAAAATAATAATAGATATTTGTATCGTCTTAAATATTATAATTATTAATTTTTTTAATTTATAATATATATATATGGCAAATAAAGATTTAAAATATAAAAATAAATATTTAAAATATAAAAATAAATATTTAGATTTACAAAGTCAAATAGGTGGAGCTCCTCCTATTCATAATCTTCCTTCTCCTGTTTAACTTCCTATTCCTTTTCAAACTCAAGATCCTGTTATGAATTACACGGATTTACCAGATGAGATACAAAGATTATTAATAAATCTAAATAACGGAAGTTTAAAAAGTGTTAATAAAGCAAGCACAATCATAGTGAACCTAGATATATTAGAATCATTAAAAGAAAAACTAATATTAAGTAAGTCAGTAACAGAAGAAGATATGTTTATTTCAGTTCCTATAAATGTATATCATCCTGAGTATTTAAGTAATGAAGAAACTTTAAGATTAGTCAAAATATTTATAAAAAATATTAAACTTATTAAAAGACCCATTATAAAATATATGCAAATACAATCTGTTTCAGAACAGATAGATATGCCTGTTGTTATTCCACTACGATATTTTAATACCCCTTTAGTTTTTAATTTAGAAACATTACAAACATTTATTTTAGATCAAGATAGTTTTCTAAGATTTGAATTTGATATTAAACATCATACGTCTGATAATCAATTACATTTTGAATTATTATTTATATTTTACTATATTTTGTTTAAACAAATTAACTTTCCACAATTAGTAATAGAATTATTCGGCATAAATTTTGTATCATTTACACGTAGTTTTTTGAGAATAATTTTTGGCTTAAATATAAATATAATTAAAATACTTACTCTTATAAATCTTATGGATACCGATATTACAGATAATGAAGTTGTAGCATTAGCAAATGCATTAACCACAAATACATCACTAACAACACTTGAATTTAGGTATGTCTATTTTACTGATGAAGGATTTCAAGCATTAGTAAATGCCTTAGAAGTAAATACAACACTAACAAGACTTGTTCTTGATAATTGTTCTATTACAAGTAGTAGAGCTACTGTATTAGCAAATGTATTAAGAACAAATACAACACTAACAACACTTAACCTTGGGAGTAACAATATTGGTGATATTGGAGCTAATGTATTAGCTGATGCATTAAAAACAAATACAACACTAACAAGTCTTGTTCTTAATAGTATGCATCCAATAATTACAGACATAAATAATAAATTAAAAAGAAATGCATTAGCAGCGGAGGCAGCGGAGGCAGCGGAGGCAGCGGAGGCAGCGGAGGCAGCAGAGGCATCAGCATAGAATTAAATATATTTTTAATTCAAATTATTATGGAACATATAACTTAATATATCACCAAATTTTTATGAGATTAACCCTACAATTGTATAGTTTCAATAAAATAATAGTGTTATCTGACAGAATATGTTTAGTATTAGTTTCATATAATAAAGAGACAACATCATTCCACGAAGTGTAATTTTAAGTTGAATTAGTTGATAAAAGTATCAACTTAATTTTTATAACAAAGCTACAATCTGTTAAACTTGTTGATAATCTGGTAAGATTTTTGGTTTAATTCTTGAATGTCAAAAGTCGTGATTAAATTGTGTTCTTTTTTATAGTCTACAAACATATATATTATTTTTATTTACATCTTTGTTATTTAATCATTTTTTTGATAGTAT
>Ga0214923_10002294_pt1 | contig 25643 bp, 18 predicted proteins | sample LL1510_MetaG_FD_177993 | JGI IMG/M metagenome (GOLD analysis project Ga0214923, IMG submission 177993) | Freshwater microbial communities from Lake Lanier, Atlanta, Georgia, United States - LL-1510 | ecosystem: Environmental > Aquatic > Freshwater > Lake | place: USA: Georgia | collected...
TAGAAGAAGAAAATTATCTTGAAAGCGAACAAGAAAGTGATTTATAATTGAATTTAATTCGAATTTAATTTAAATATAATTTAGGTTTAATTTATTTTTTATATTATATTATTTATTAATTATAATAGTAATTTAATTATATTAATAGTATATAATAAAGAAAATATTATAATTTATAATAGTAATTTATAATAGTAATTTATAATAGTAATTTATAATAGTAATTTATAATAGTAATTTATAATAGTAATTTATAATTTAATTTCTAACAAATTAAATTATTATTATATTTATTAATTTAATAAAGATAATGAATTTACCTTCAACACCAGATTTAATTTCTTATTGTTTATTTAATAATAATTGGCAAAGTATTATTAATGTATCTCATTATATAAAATTAAATAATACTAATAATACTAATACTAATAATAATACTAATAATACTAATACTAATACTAATACTAATACTAATTTAAATTTTTCTTTAGGAAATATAAAAAGAGTATATAGTACAGGAAGTACTAATATAATTTCTAATAGTAATTTTTCTATGGATTGTATATTAAATAAAAATTATGATATAAGTAATCATTATGATTGGAAAACATGGAAATATATGGGTAGTTTTTTAGCTATTAGACCTAATTTTCGTCCATTTCCAGTTGGAACTAAATTATATTCAATAATATATGATGAAGTACCCCCCCATAAAATAAAAGAAATTAAAATAGTTTATGAATCATATATTAATTCTTTTAAAGGAATACATTTTATAGCTTGGTCATATCCTACTGTAAATACTATACCCCTATATATTTGGAGAAAAAATGAAAATATTTTTGTTAGTTTTGATTTAATTAATAAAAGTTCATCATCAATTAGTAATATATATAATAATATATATGAACTTGAAGAAAAAAAATTATTAGATGGTTGGATGTTAGATCAAGAAATAGGAATTATTTATGTTATTGATCCTAATAAATATTCAGATATATACAATATTAAATTCAGATGTAATCATGGTAGAATAATTCCAGATGGAGATAATAATGAAGAAATATTTGATATAAATTTAAATTCTAAAGCTAAAAGTCTATCAGAAACTATTGTAGAATGTAATATAATTTCAAAAGATAAAATAGTAAATGATAAATTAATAATGGGTGGTTCTCCAGAATCAATATATGATATTTTATCTAATAAAGAAGAAATAAATAAAGATAAAATAGAAATAAATAAAGATAAAATAGATAAAATAGATAAAATAAATAAAGATAAAATAGATAATATAATAGTAAATATAATAATATTTATATTTTTTGTTTTTATTATTTTATTTATATTTTTTATTATATATAGTATTAAAAATACAAATAAATAATTTTTAATTTTACAGAAATTAATTAGTAAAATTAAAAATTTAATTTTTAATTTTAATTTTTAAAAAAAAAATTAAAGAACAATGTTGAAACTAGTATATACCAATGAAATTCAAGAACAATATATCGATAAAATAGATTGGGAAATGTTATCTAGTAATTCTAATAGTATAGAAATATTGAAAAATTATCCTAATAAAATAGATTTGTTTTGGTTATGTCTTAATAATAGTGATAAAGCAATTGAATATATAAAAACAAATATAAAAGATATAAAGTGGTTTTGGATATCTTCCAATAGTAATTATAAAGCAATTGAATTATTAGAACAAAATCCTGAATTAATAAATAACAATTTATCATCAAATCCTAGAGGTATAAAATTATTAAAAAAATATCCTCACAAAATAAATTGGCAATATTTAAATTGTAATCCTAATTCAAAAGCATTAGAATTATTAGAAGCTAATCCTGATAAAATAAATTGGAGTTCTTTAAGTTCAAATCCTAATCCAAAAGCAATTAAAATACTACTTAAAAATTTTAATAAAATAAATTGGACTAATTTTAGTTCGAATACAAATTGTATAGCAGTAAAAATACTAAGTAAAAATATTGATAAAATAAATTGGATTGAATTAAGTTCTAATACTAATTTACATGCAATTAAATTATTAGAAAAATATCCTGAAAATATTTATTGGCCTAAATTATCTTCAAATAAAAATGCAATTTTTCTGTTAAAAAATAATATGGATAAAATTAATTGGTTTTCTTTGTCTAAAAATTCTAATATAAATCAAATAATATGTAAATTAGATTATAAAAAAATGAAAGAAAATAATTATATTTTGCTACAAGAATTATGTATTTGGGTATTTAATCCCATTAGATTAAATAGAATAGCTAAATTATATAATATATTATCATTAGATGAATTATTAGAATATTATTAGTATATTATTAGTATATTATTAGTATATTATTAGTATATTATTAGTATAAAGAATAACTTATAAAATAAGTAATAGTTATACGGTTATAAGAATAAGTAATAGTTATATGGTTATAAGAATAAGTAATAGTTATACGGTTATAAAATAAGTAATAGTTATACGGTTATAAAATAAGTAATAGTTATACGGTTATAAAATAAGTAATAGTTATACGGTTATAAGAATAAGTAATAAGTAATTAAGTAAAAATAAGTTTATTTAATTTTTCTTCTTTTAATAAATATTTTCTATCTTTACCTTTTTTAATATAAAGTTTATAAGTATAAGAATCATATTCATGAATATATAGAACCCCACCTCTATTTTTTTCAAATAAAGTTATAGGTTTTCCTTTTTCTTCTGGTAATTCTCCCATACACCACATATTTTTCCATATATAACCTTTATTGTTTGGCATTTCAGTTAAATTATATTTAATATAGTCAGGAATAGAATCGCATATTTTATGAAAATAATTTAAAGATCTGTCCATATCTTTTTTAAGATATTTTTGTTTTCTGTCAGCATCTCTACCGTCTTGGTAAAATTTTTGTGATTTAACTTTTAAAATTTCTTTTTGATCATTTATTTCTTTCTTTTTATTAATTGTTATTTGAGTAGTATTTTTTATTTTATCCATTTGATCTTTATTATTTTGGATTATATATTCATCAAAATTACCATTATTAACATCAATAATTTTTTGTTCTAATTTATTTATTTCAGTTAATATTTGTTCCTCTTTAATATTTAATTTAGTTATTTGATTTTGAACATAAATTGTATCTCCAAAATCTTTAATTTTTTCTAACATATCTTTATCAATTTTAAGACTGTTAGATAAAAAATTTATTTCATCTAATAATTCTTTTATATATTTTTTTCTATTACAATTCATAGTATTATAGTATTATATTTATAATATATTTATTTATATTATAAATTTTATATTTTATATTTTATATTTTATATTTTATATTTTATATTTTATATTTTATTATATTTTTATATTTTATATTTTATTATATTTTATTATATTTTTTATATTTTATATTTTATATTTTATTATATTTTATTATATTTTATTATATTTTATTATATTTTATATATTTTATATATTTTATATATTTTATATATTTATTATATTTTATTATATTACATAAAGATTAATATTATATTAAATTACATAAGTGACTCAATATTATCATCATCAATCATAGTTTTATATATATTTAATAATTTTATATGAGAATCAATTATTTTATTTAAACTTTTCCACTTGATAAGTTTTAAATTATTATTTTTTTTATTATATTTATCATCCTCATTTTCACCATCTTCATCTTCACCATCTTCGTCATCGTCACCATCTTCGTCATCTTCGTCATCTTCACCATCATCATTTTTGTCATTATCTTCATATTGTTTATTATTAGTGTGTTCGTTATCATTTGCACTATCATTATTTTTATTAATTTTTAAATCTTTTTCAATAATTAATTTTTTCATAAATTCAGATAAAAATGAATCAAAATTAGCTGGTTGATTTTCTGTAATATTAATATTTTGTTGGTCAGACATTTTATTATATAAATTAAAACTTTAAGTTTAATTTATATTTCTATAATAAGTTAATTGTTTAACTATGAAATTTAAATTGAGAAAATTAATAAACAAAATAGAGTCAGTCATTTCATATAATTTTCTATTAACATTTCATATAATTTAATTAGAAAATATTTAGTATTTTAAATATATTATAAAATATGTATTAAGAAGAATAATTTATAATATAATGTTTAATCAGTTAGTATATCAATTATTAATTATAACTTAAATTACTGATAGATATACTACTTGAATATAATGTTACAGAACTATCATTTGTTAAATTAGCTATTAAATATTGAAAAGTGTCATTTTGTTTTAAACTTTCAATTATATATTGATTATACATTTGAATGGAATTACCTTGTTTAGGTAATTTCATAAATTGGGCTGAAGCATTTTGTATAGTTCCATTTATATATAAATTTATTTGTATATTATTATTATTTACAGTATCATTAGATTCAATAGAAAATATTGAATTAATTAAAAGTTGTATATTTTCAGTTCCATTATATGTTATTAATCCACTATTTGAATTTATTGAAAAATTATCATAACTATTATTACCATATCTTGTTTTACTAACAGTTTCAATATTGTATATTACAGAATCATTTGAGTCACTAATATTTACAAATTGTCCAATAGAAGAATTAAAATTAATTGTATATCCAGAAGTATTAAAAACATTAATATAAGCATAATATTTATGACCTTTATAAGCAAATATTTTATTATTAGTATTATTACGTAAATCACCATCTGTATTGACAGATAAACTTACCGAATTAGCAAATCTATCTGTTAATACAATATTTGTTGAACTAATATTTATATTATTATTATAAGTATCACCTATATTTAATCCTGTTGATAAAAGTGTTGTAATATTTGATTCAATATTATCTTGGATGGTTAATCCTGATTGATTAATAACTGTGTTACTATTTTCATCATTTATTGTTATAGATGGATCATTATTAATAATATTTATATACTTATTACTATTTATATAATTAGTTGTAACTATTCCTCCAGCAGAAACAGATGTATTATTACCATCAGTATCTTTTAATGTTAAGCTATTAGGCGCAACACTTACACTATTATTAGAATTATCAACTGAACTTAAACCTGTTTGATATATACCAGTTGTTTCGTTAAGATCGCCAATAACAACTCCTGTTGTTGAAATATTTACATTAATATTATTAGAATCACTCATTACCAAATTATTTGAATTTAAATAAAATGTACTACCTTCTGTGTTAAAAGATAAACTATCATTATTATAATTACTACTTGCTCCTGTTATTCTACCTGTTTCGTCTACTGTTATACTAGGATAATTATATGTTCCCGCAGTAACTCCAGTTGGTTGTAAAGATGATAGAGTTGAATTATTTGTCCCATAAGAAACAATGTTACCATTGCTATATAGATTTCCGTCATTTCCACATGTTAATTCTACTGATTTATTATTTGAATTTATTTGAATTTTATTAGGAAGAATACTTATATTATTTGAATTATTATCTGTTGTATTTAACCCCGTTGATGAAATTGTTGTACTATTTAAATGATTATCAACTGCATTATATTCGGTAGAACTAATAGTTATATAATTGTTAGAAGAATCTTTAATTTTTAATAATGAAGGGATAATATTTATATTATTTAAATTGTTATCTGACGAATCTAATCCCGTTGATGAAATTATTATGGTATTTGAATTATTATCTGACGAATTTAATCCCCTTGATGAAATTATTGTACTATTTGAATTATTATCTCTTGTATTTAATCCCCTTGATGAAATTATTGTACTACTTGAATCAGTATTTATTTGTAAGGCACTAGAACCATAAAAAGCAGTGGATCCAGCAGAATTTATATACAATGTACTTCTATTATTAGTCGCTCCTATTATTCTACCTGTGGCGTCTACTGTAATAGAAGAATAAATATATGTTCCTGGAATAACTCCTGTTTGTTCTAAAGCTGGAGCTGAATCACTTGTCATAAATGTTGTTGCTGTACCTATTTTGGCGTCAGCTCCAATAGTAGCTGTCGGCGGGTTAGAATTACCAGTACTATTTGTATTACTAATTGCATTTAATATTCTGCCTGTAGCATCTACTGTAATTGTAGCATAATTATATGTTCCTGAAGTAACACCAGTTTTTTCTAAAGCTGGAGCTGAATCACTAGTCATATATGTTGTAGCTGTACCTATTTTTACAGTTGCTCCAATAGTAGCTGTTGGAGTACGTCCTATAGTAGCTGGTGTTATTAAACTACTTGCTCCTATTATTCTTCCTGTGGCATCTACTGTTATTTTAGCATAATTATATGTTCCTGCAGTAACACCAGTTAGTTCTAAAGCTGGAGCTGAATCACTTGTCATATATGTTGTTGCTGTACCTATCTTTACAGTCGCCCCAATAGTAGCTGTTGGAGTAGAACTACCAATTGTATTTCCACTTGCATTTAATATTCTGCCTGTAGCATCTACTGTAATTGTAGCATAATTATATGTTCCTGAAGTAACACCAGTTAGTTCTAAAGCTGGAGCTGAATCACTAGTCATATATGTTGTAGCTGTACCCAAGATAGCTTGAGCTCCAATAGTAGCTGTTGGTATTTTTGTTCCACTAGGAACTATATTACCATTACTATTTAAATTACCATTTATATCACAAACTAAATCTACTGAATTTTCACTTGAACCATTTATTATTGTTATATTTGTTGGAATAATATTTATAGCATTATTAGAACTGTCACTTAAACTTATTCCATCTGAAGACAAATTTGAAGCAAATGTATTAATATTATTATTATTTATAGTTTTTATAGATAATCCTGTTGAAGAAATATCTAACATATTATTATTAGTACTATCTGTATAATTTAAACTTGTTGATAATAAATTCATACTATTATTATTAATATCATTCATTTTTAATGTTGAAGCAGATATTATTGTATTATCTTTAAAAGTATTTCCTAAAAATATACTTGATTGGTTCATATTAAGTGTATCAAGAGTTTCAGTATTATTAAATGTAAAAGCTGTAGTTGATATATTTAAATTATTATTATTAGAATTATTTATATTTAATCCTAATGAATTTAAAATTGTTGTATTTCCTGGTGTAGTAAAGTAAAGACTACCATTAGTATAATTACTGCTTGCTCCTGTTATTCTTCCTGTAGCATCTACTGTAATAGAAGCATAATTATATGTGTCTGCGGTAACTCCTGTTTGTTCTAATGCGGGAGCTGAATCACTTGTCATATATGTTGTTGCTGTACCTGTTTTTGGCACAGCTCCAATTGTAGCTGTTGGTGTAGTTGTTCCACAAGGAATTATGTTACCATTATTATATAAATTACCAACTGTATCACCAACTAAATTTATGACTGAAGTAGAACCATTATTTGTTATACTAATATTTGTTGAACTAATATTGATACTATTATTAGAACTATCTTTTGTAAGTAATCCTGTTTGTGAAATTGTTGTTGCATTTAATGATTGATTATCTTGGATAATTAAGTTGTTATACTTAATAGTTGTAGTATTATTATTTTCATCAGATAAAATTAAATTACTACCTCTTAAAAAAGAGCCATTTCCATTGGCATCAGTAATTGTCAATCCTTCAGAAGTAAAAGTTGAATAACTAGTGGTATTATTATCAAGTAAAAACGTTCCTATTGCTGAAATTGTTGCCATCTGAGTTGAGTTTACTATTTGTAACGCACTAGAACCATAATAAGCACTAGAACCAAGACTATTTATATTTAATCCACCTGTACTATTAGTCGCCCCTGTTATTCTCCCTGTAGCATCTACTGTTATTTTAGCGTAATTATATGTTCCTGCAGTAACACCTGTTTTTTCTAAAGCTGGAGCTGAATCACTTGTCATAAATGTTGTTGCTGTACCTATTTTGGCGTCAGCTCCAATAGTAGCTGTCGGTGGGTTAGAATTACCAGTACTATTTGTATTACTAATTGCATTTAATATTCTGCCTGTGGCATCTACTGTTATTGTAGCATAATTATATGTTCCTGAAGTAACACCAGTTTTTTCTAAAGCTGGAGCTGAATCACTAGTCATATATGTTGTAGATGTACCTATTTTTACAGTTGCTCCAATAGTAGCTGTTGGAGTACGTCCTATAGTAGCTGGTGTTATTAAACTACTTGCTCCTATTATTCTTCCTGTGGCATCTACTGTTATTTTAGCATAATTATATGTTCCTGCAGTAACTCCTGTTTGTTCTAAAGCTGGAGCTGAATCACTAGTCATATATGTTGTTGCTGTACCTATCTTTACAGTCGCCCCAATAGTAGCTGTTGGAGTAGAACTACCAATTGTATTTCCACTTGCATTTATTATTCTTCCTGTGGCATCTACTGTTATTCTAGCATAATTATATGTTCCTGCAGTAACTCCTGTTTGTTCTAAAGCTGGAGCTGAATCACTAGTCATATATGTTGTAGCTGTACCTATTTTTACAGTTGCTCCAATAGTAGCTGTTGGACGATTACTTCTAGCTGATGCTGTTAAACTACTTGCATTTATTATTCTTCCTGTTGCATCTACTGTTATTCTAGCATAATTATATGTTCCTGCAGTAACTCCTGTTTGTTCTAATGCGGGAGCTGAATCACTTGTCATATATGTTGTTGCTGTACCTATTTTTACAGTTGATCCAATAGTAGCTGTTGGAGTAGAACTGTCAATTGTATTTTCACTTGCATTTATTATTCTTCCTGTGGCATCTACTGTAATAGAAGCATAATTATATGTCCCTGCAGTAACTCCAGTTTGTTCTAAAGCGGGAGCTGAATCACTAGTCATATATGTTGTTGCTGTACCTATTTTTACTGCTGCTCCAATAGTAGCTGTTGGAGTATATTTTGGAACAACACTACTAATTGTATTTCCACTTGCATTTATTATTCTTCCTGTTGCATCTACTGTTATTCTAGCATAATTATATGTTCCTGCAGTAACTCCGGTTTTTTCTAAAGCTGGAGCTGAATCACTTGTCATATATGTTGTTGCTATACCTCTTTTTGGCACAGATCCAATTGTAGCTGTTGGTGTAGTTGTCCCGCAAGGAATTATTTTATGATTATTATATAAATTACCAATTGTATCACCAACTAAATTTATAACTGAATCAGAACCATTATTTGTTATACTAATATTTGTTGAACTAATATTTATATTATTATTATAAGTATCACCTATATTTAATCCTGTTGGTGAAATTGTCGTAACATTTGATTGATTATCTTGGGTGGTTAATCCTACTTGATTTATAACTGTATTATTATTATCTGCATCATTTATTGTTATAGATGGATCATTATTAATAATATTTATATACTTATTACTATTATCTGTAACATTAGTTGTAATTATTCCTCCGGCAGAAACAAGTGTATTATTACCGGCATTATCTTCTAATGTTAAGCTATTAGGAGTAACACTTACAGTATTAGAATTATCAACTGAAGTTAAACCTGTTGGATATATACCAGTTGTGTTGTTAATATCGCTAATAACAACTCCTGATGTTGAAATATTTACATTAACATTATTAGAATCACTCATTACCAAATTACTTGAATTTAAATAAAATGTACTACCTTCTGTGTTAAAAGATAAACTACCATTATCATAATTACTACTTGCTCCTGTTATTTTACCTAATGAATTTACTACAATTGATGCATAATTATATTGACCTGGAGTTACTCCACTATTTTCTAAACCAGGTGTAAAATTATCAAGAATATCAGTCATTAAAGAATTATTTGTTTCAATATTATTAATAATTTGTGGTTCAATATTATTTAAAATATTGCTTAATATATCAGCATTTTGATTTAATATAGATGTTAATTGATTATAACTAGACATTTATATATACACAATAATAATTATTTTATTATAATTTATTTTTATTATCTAATAAATTAAATATAAAGACCTAATCAATATTATAAAATATGAACCCTGAGCAAGATGATGGGAATGTAGAATATAAATTAAAATTATTAGATTTATCAAAAAATAGAATAGAACGATTAACTTCTCAAATGCGTTATCGTTGTAATGAAGGTGGTTCTGAATGTATATATAATTTGGGTGTTGAAGATGATGGTACAATGACAGGTTTAACAGAAGCCGAATATAATACTACTATTAAATGTATCGAATCTGCCGCCGAAATGAATTCTTATAAAATTTATAATTTATCTAAAACTTTAGTATCCAATAAAGACAATAAAGACAATAAAGACAATAAAGATGAAGTTAGGGCAGTATATGAATTATTAATTAGAGAACATAATGAAGATAATTATATTGACATAAAAGTAGCAATTACCGGTAGCGTTGATTGTGGAAAAAGTACACTATTATCTGTTTTAACACATGGAAAAGCTGATAACGGTAGAGGGTCTGCAAGATGTGCAGTTTTTAATTATCCCCATGAAGTTGAAACTGGTAGAACATCATCAATTGGACATCAAATATTAGGCTATAATAATGAAGGTTTAGTAATGAATTATTTACCAGATCGCAATCGAGTCTTAACTTGGCCTGAAATTGTTAAAAAAAGTTCTAAAATTGTTACTTTTTTTGATTTGGCTGGTCATGAAAAATATTTAAAAACTACAATTTTTGGTTTATCTTCTAGCAAACCAGATTTGTGTTTAATTATGATTGCCGCCAATCGTGGAATTCTTAAAATGACCAAAGAACATATTTTTTTATGTAAAACTTTAAATATACCATTTGTTATTGTAGTTACCAAAATTGATTTAGTTACTGGCGAAAATACAAAAATTTTAGATGAAACAATTGATTCTATTATTTCTTTAATGAAAAAACCTGGTATTAGACGAATACCAATTAAAATTAAATCCCAAGGAGATATTATTAGATCGGCTATTAATATTCAATCTGAAACTATAGTTCCTATATTTTTAGTATCTAATACAACTTTAGAAGGAATAAACAATTTACATTATTTTTTAAATTTAGTACCTAAAAAAATTAATCAAGAAATAAAAGATCATGAAGTTGAATGTCATCTAGATCATTCTTGGAATGTTCCAGGTGTGGGAACTGTAATTGGGGGTCATCTCATTTCAGGCAAAATATCAATTGGAGATAAATTATGGTTTGGACCTAATGATAATAAATATATACAAATTATAGTACGTTCTATTCATTGTAAAAAAGTACCTGTTCAAAGTGTAAGTAATAGTTGTTATATTTGTTTAGCTGTTAGAGGTGTTAATAATAAAGAAAATATTAATAAAGAAAATATTAATAAAGGTAATGTTTTACTTAATAATAAAAATCAACAAATTTTATGTAACACAATTAAAGCTTCTGTAGAAGTTCTTAGAAGTCATAGCACCACGATTAAAGTTGGATATCAACCAATTTTACATTGTCAAAATGTAAGAACTACTGTTCTAATTAAAGAAATTACTAACAAAATTAGTCCTCGTAATTCAAATAAAGAAGATGACCAAATTTTAAGAACTGGTGATATGGCTGATTTATTACTAGAAATATGTTTTTCTAAACAATTTATTAAATCTGGGTCGCATATTTTATTATGTGAAGGACAAACTAAAGTTATTGGTATAGTTAAACATGCTTTTTAAGTTATTATTATATTATAAATTTTATATATAAAATTTATAATATAAAATTTATAATATATAAAATATAAATAATATTAAAAAGATTATTATTATAATTATACAAATTATTATTATTAATTTAAAAATTTTACTATGAAAAAAATTATTATTAGTATTATTATTATTTCCTATTGGCGATGGACTTGGAGATTGTAACTTATTTTTTAATTTCTGAAAATATTCTATATTTTTATTATCACAATCACAATTACAATCATTATTAGTTATATTATTATTAGTTATATCATTATTAATTATATCATTATTAGTTATATCATTATTAGTTATATCATTATTAGTTATATCATTATTAGTTATATCATTATTAGTTATTATAAATTTATTATTTAATATTTCTTTAGCACAATCACAATCGCAATTTATATAATAATCATTATTCATATCATTATTACTATTATCATTATTCATATCATTATTACTATTACTATTATCATTATTCATATTACTATCATTATTCATATTACTATTATTATTCATATTACTATCATTATTCATATCATTATTACTATTACTATTATCATTATTCATATTACTATTACTATTACTATACATATTATTATTACTATTACTATTCATATTAGTATTCATATTATTATATTGATTACTATACATATCATTATTACTATTACTATTATCATTATTCATATTACTATTCATATCATTATTACTATTACTATATATATTATCATTAATATTACTATTAATATTACTATGTTGATTACTATACATATTATTATTATTACTATTTTTAATAATATCATTATATTTATTAGTATTTCCTCCATTAAAAATTGAATTGATTGGATTATTATAATATTCTGGATAACGTATCATTATTATAAAATAAAAATATTTTATTATAAAAATTATATTTATCTTTGTGTTGAAAAAAAATTAACACGATTATTTTTTATATTTATAGGTATATCAATATTTTTAATATAAAATATACTTTTATAAATCATATTTCCTATATCATTTTTATCTATTATCTCATCAAATTTATTTAAATATATTATTAATAATTCTAATTCTTTAGTAGCTTCTAAATTATGTTCATTTATTTCTACACTATTAATATTATACATAGTAATTTTTTGATTAATAATTATTGATATGGCAGTTATAATATCTTTTTCAGAAATTGTATATTTAATATTATTATATTTTTTATTTATTTTAATTATTCCAATTAAAAGATTAATTATTGCCATAAAAATACAATTATTATAATTATCTTCAAAAATATTAATTTCACATATATTATTTTCATTATTTAATGAAACTATTTTTTCTAATAATAATTTAATATCTGCTATATTTAATATATTCATAGTTTGTATTAAATAATAAATCATTATAGCTATTCTTTTCCAAATTATATTTATAATGTTATCATCAATATCAATAAATGTATATTTTTCTTTTAAACTATATATTATTTTCTTAAAACTTAATGGATAATCTTCTGTTATTTTATCTACCGAAGCATAAATATAACTACATGGTTGATATATCACATCCAAAATAAATATAATTAAATTTGGTGTCAGTTTTATTTTATTATCAGCTGAATTATCAACTGAATTATCAGCTGAATTATCAACTTTATTATTTATATTATTTTGTATAATTTGAATTACTTTATACATATCATAAATTCTCATTTTTAACCATTCATTTAATAATGGTTCGTTTTCTATTAATTTATTAATATTATCAATATCTAAATCTTCTAAATTATCAGAAATGTTAGATAATTCTTTTCTTATTTCCATCATATATTTCCCACATTCATTATTTGGAGGTCCTAAAATATTATCATTGTCATCATTCCAAATTAATATATCATTATTTGTACTAAGAAGTACATTTTGTAATTCCTTATTTTTAAATTTATAATCTAAACCAATTTTCATATATTTAATTAATTCTGTTTTATAATTTTGATTATATAATTTTTGATATATATTATTAATAGTTTGAAATCCATAAAAATCTATACTTGTTAATTGTACATTTTGATTATTTTTATTACTTAATAAATAACTATAAACTTCTGTTTGTTTATTTGTATTTTTTATTATTGGTAATTGTTTAATTGCTTCATAATACATATAATGTGTTATTGTAGGGAAATTTAAACCATTAATATTTATCATTATACTTGTATCATTCGGTGCCAATATTTGATAATTTTCCATTAAATTATTTGGTGGATTTAAATAAATATATATAGGTTCTCCTTCCTCAGGTAAATAACTTGGAAATATTTCTTTAGCTAATATTAACTCTTCCTTATTAATATTAATATCAATTTGAAATTGTTCTGCTTTATTTACTTCTTCTTTTGATGGTATATTTAATTTTTCTAATAAATTATTTATTTTTATTGTTAATGATTTAGGTAGTATATTATTTTCATAAAAGTTATATAATTCATTTTCCAAAGTGATTTTTTGCAAGTCTGTTATTGTCGTTAATTGTTCTTCTATAGCTTTATTATAATCATTTCTATCTACATCGGGATAATCTTTTTTAAGAATATATTCCATATAAGATTTTAATATTATAGTTATTTTTTGGTTTTCTAATCTAATACGCAATTTACCTAATTCTTTTTTTCTTAATAAATTTGTTAATATAGTTGGTTCTTGATATATTAAAAAAATATCTGAATCTAATTTATTTTTTTTATATAATTCATTTATTACAAAATCTGCCGATGGATTTGATTTAATTATTTCTTCATAACCCACCATATCAATAATTTCATCTGGAGTCATATTTATATACACACTTAAATTATTTCCATTTAAAATAAGTTTTAATAAATAATTATAGGCTAAATAAATATTATAAATTTTTCTTTCTTTATTTATTTGTGTTTCATTTTCTAATTTATATTTAAAACTTCTTAATAATTGTAATCTTTGCTGTTTTAATATCTTACCTATCATATTTTCACCTTTAATACCTGAATTACCACCATTACCTAAAAATATATTATCACTTACATATATTATATCTCGATTTCCAGTTTTTAATAATAAATTAGATAAATTATCTTTCATTAATTTAAAATGATATCCAATTTCAGCTGCTTTTATATATAAATTATTAACTTCTTTTTCATATAAAATATTAAATTTATTAACTATTTCTGTTGTATCTCTCATATCAATTATTTCATTTCGATAACTTGGCGTATTCAACATTTGTGAATAAATATAATGATTTACACTTGCAAATTTAACTACTTTATTTTTTATAGGAATAAGCATCCAATTTTTATAATTATTACTTAGGTGACCATATTTTTTGTCATTCTTATTAAATATATAAATCTTATTTCTCATTTTCTTATATAAAATATTATTGGTTTAAAATAAAATTTTATTTGATAAATAATGAGTGGATTACTGTTTTTAACATCAGATGATTTTCAATTACAAAAAGGTATTAAAGGTAATATTATGATTACCAATATTCCTGGCTTTTCTTTAATATTATTTTATTCAATGCAATGCAATCATTGCTTACAATTAATTCCTATTTTTAAACAACTACCCGGCAGAATTGGTGGTTGTCAATTTGGTATGATAAATGTAAGTCAAAATAAAAATTGTATTATTTTATCTAGAAATACTATTTCACCAATTGATGTTGTTCCTTATATTATTTTATTTATAAATGGAAAACCCTACATGAGATATCAAGGCCCTCATAATGAACAAGAAATTTCTAGATTTATAGTTGAAATTTCACAAAATTTACAAGCAAAAAATAAAGATTTTAAAATACCCCAAAATTCTATTAATCAACAAACCCAATTTCATAATCAAAATCATATTCATAATAATAACAATAATTCCAATCAAAATAAAAATCAAAATAATCCCAATCAGAATAAAAAATATAATTCCTTAAAAAATAATATTCCTGCCTATACTATAGGCCATCCACTATGTGGTGAAGGAGATGAAGATTGTTATTTAGAATTTAATAAAGCTTATAATGATATTGGTATTGACCCCAGAATATTACAAAAACAAAAACAATACCAATTACCTCATGCTTCTGGTATGGGTCAATAAATAATTAATATTTATTTAATATAAATTAAAATTTAATTATTTAAAATATTATTTTATATAAATTAAATTTAATTATGTTATTATTATTCATCTTATTTATTTTAATATTTAACACAAATTCTATTACAAATCCTATTACAAACTCTTCTAATAATATACAACAAAAAATAATTTATCCACATTCAAAAATAAATCCAACCGAAAAATTACAAATTAATAAAATTAATAAAATTAATAAAATTGATATTCATTTACCAAAATTACAACAACAAAAAATATCTACTATTAAATTTTTTCCTATTATATATAATACATTTAAAATTGATAATAATTTATACTATTTATTATATCTTTAATTTTAAATTTTATTTAAATTTTATTATATCTTTAATTTTAAATTTTATTTAAATTTTATTTAAATTTTATTTAAAATTTTAAATAAATTTATTATTTATTTCTTTTAATAAATGATTAAACCGCTTTTTACAAGTATAAAACCTTTAGCTTCTTTAGATAAACATATAAATTATTTTAATATGATACAAATAAAAAATATTTATAATATACCAAATCCTGTACCTGTAAATTATACTATAGCTGTTGTTTCTTATGGTGGTGGTCTTTATGGAAATTACAACTCAACAACAAATATTTTAACAAATGGTGATTGTCAAAATTATTGGTCATATTTAGGTATTCCAATACAAAATCAACCAATTATTAAAATTATTCCAATTGGTAATGCTACAAATAATCCAAATGTAAATGACAATGGAGCTACTGGTGAAAATACAATTGATATACAAACTATTGGAGCAATTTGTCCTTCTAATTCATTAACTATAATTCTATTTATATCAAATTCTAATATTTTTTATGATACTTTTAATTATATATATACTAATTATAAAATTAATGCTATTTCTTGTTCTTGGGGTTGTCCAGAAATTCAAACCGACTACAATGATTTAATAACTACAAATAATTTACTCAATACCATTTCTAGTAATGGTATTAATATATGTGTAGCAACTGGTGATTTAGGTTCTTCTGATGGAGTAAAAAATAACCAAAATAATGCTGATTTTCCATCTTCTAGTCCTTATGTTACCGCTGTTGGTGGGACAACATTAATATGTCCTAATTATATTTATGATAATTTAACTATAGAAACTGCATGGAGTAATGGTGGTGGAGGATTTAGTGCATTTTTTTCAAAACCTGATTATCAAAATAATATAATAAATTCATCTTTTAGATCTACACCTGACATTTCTAGTTGTTCTGACCCAAATACTGGAGTGCTTTATTTAATTAATAATACATTTTATATTTTTGGTGGTACTAGTATTGCAGCCCCTACTATTGCTGGATTTTTAGCCACTATTAATTGTAATTTTTTTATTAATCCATTATTATATTCTAATTATAATTCTAATTGTTTTCATGATATTACATCTGGTAATAATGGAGGTTTTAATGCAATTCCTAATTATGACAATTGTACTGGATTAGGTTCTATTAATGGTATTAATATTCAAACAAAATTATCACCTACTATTAAAATTAACCAACTATCTTTTTTATCTTCTAACATAAATTTATCTTCAACTCAATCTTATCAACTAAATCCTATTATTTTACCTACAAATGCAACCAATAAAATATTAACTTATGTTAGCAATAATACTAATATAGCTACTGTTGATAATAAAGGATTAATTAAAGGAATTTCTCAGGGTAACACAACTATTACAGTACAAACAACAGATAATTCTAAATTATCTACTACTATTAATGTTACTGTAACTAATATATTAATCAGCCAATTATCTTTTTTATCTTCTAACATAAATTTATTTTTAACTCAATCTTATCAACTAAGTCCTATTATTTTACCTATAAATGCAACTAATAAAATATTAACTTATGTTAGCAATAATACTAATATAGCTACTATTGATAATAAAGGATTAATTAAAGGAATTTCTCAGGGTAACACAACTATTACAGTACAAACAACAGATAATTCTAAATTATCTACTACTATTAATGTTAATGTAACTAATATATTAATTAATAAATTATCTTTATCTCCTAACATAAATTTATCTCCAAATCAATCTTTTCAATTAAGTCCTATTATTTCACCCATAAATGCAAGTAATAAAATATTAACTTATGTTAGCAATAATACTAATATAGCTACTATTGATAATAAAGGATTAATTACAGGAATTTCTCAGGGTAACACAACTATTACAGTGCAAACAACAGATAATTCTAAATTATCTACTATTATTAATGTTAATGTAACTAATATATTAATTAATAAATTATCTTTTTTATCTTCTAACATAAATTTATCTCTAAATCAATCTTATCAATTAAGTCCTATTATTTCGCCCATAAATGCAACTAATAAAATATTAACTTATGTTAGCAATAATACTAATATAGCTACTGTTGATAATAAAGGATTAATTACCGGAATTTCTCAGGGTAACACAACTATTACAGTGCAAACAACAGATAATTCTAAATTATCTACTACTATTAATGTTAATGTAACTAATATATTAATTAATAAATTATCTTTTTTATCTTCTAACATAAATTTATCTCTAAATCAATCTTATCAATTAAGTCCTATTATTTCGCCCATAAATGCAACTAATAAAATATTAACATATGTTAGCAATAATACTAATATAGCTACTATTGATAATAAAGGATTAATTAAAGGAATTTCTCAAGGTAACACAACTATTACAGTACAAACAACAGATAATTCTAAATTATCTACTACTATTAATGTTACTGTAACTAATATATTAATCAACCAATTATCTTTTTTATCTTCTAATATAAATTTATCTTCAACTCAATCTTATCAACTAAGTCCTGTTATTTTACCCATAAATGCAACCAATAAAATATTAACTTATGTTAGCAATAATACTAATATAGCTACTATTGATAATAAAGGATTAATTAAAGGACTTTCTCAAGGTAACACAACTATTACAGTACAAACAACAGATAATTCTAAATTATCTACTACTATTAATCTTACTGTAACTAATATATTAATCAGCCAATTATCTTTTTTATCTTCTAATATAAATTTATCTTCAACTCAATCTTATCAACTAAGTCCTGTTATTTTACCCATAAATGCAACTAATAAAATATTAACTTATGTTAGCAATAATACTAATATAGCTACTATTGATAATAAAGGATTAATTACAGGAATTTCTCAAGGTAGCACAACTATTACAGTGCAAACAACAGATAATTCTAAAATAAAATATTTATTACCAATTAATGTATATAATTAAAAAATAAAATCGGTTTTTTATTTAATTTAATTTAATAATTTTTAAATTAAATGATAATATTTCCATTATATGATACATTATACAAAGAAAGTACAAATAAAAAAGATTTAACAATAAAACAAAAAAATGAATTATTATTAGATATTAAAAATTTAGATGATAATAGTAAAGAATTATTTTATGTATTAATTCAATATTATTATCAAAAAAATAATTATTTTCAAAATAATCAAAATAATGAAAATATTTTATTTATTCCTTATAATCCAACTACAATAAAAAATCAAAATAATTCTTTTAATATTACCTGGAATTTAAATAATTTCCCAATTCATTTAAAACAAATATTATATAATTTTATTGTTCTTCATAAAAAAAGTAAAGAAGAAGAAATTTCTAGAACTTAATTTATTACAAATATTAATTTATTTTTTATAAATTAATATTTATTATCACTACTACTACATTACACATTATTATTACTATACATAACTAATTCATTATTACTACACATAACTAACTCATTATTATTACTACACATAACTAATTCATTATTATTACTACACATAACTAACTCATTATTACTATTACTACACACTATTTTATTCTCTTATTTTCATATTTTCATATTTTTCATTTTTAACCTCTTTCTCTCCATTTAGATTTACAAACCATACAAAAACAATAAACACTTGTCCCCTCATCAGAAGCTCTGTCCTGTTTAGAATATGAAAACACTCTACGTGTTTCACATTTTTTACACTGAAAAACACCTTCTTCAACTTCAAATGGATTACAAATAAAATCATTTTGTTCTTTAATTCTAGCTGCTGTTTTTGAATAAGTTGTATGTTCCCATCCAATTTTATTTAATTTAATATCTTCAATAATTATATTGAGTGATTTATTTTGTAGTATATCACCTATTATTTGATAAATATAATTAAAATATAATTCATCATATTTATTATTATTATTATTATTATTATTATTATTATTTAATTCATTTTTAATAATATTATTTAATAATGAATTAATAGTTTTTATATTATTAATATCATAATTAATATTTTTTTTATTTAAAATATCTTGAATTGCATTTTCTCCTTTTGATAATACATTTTCTATATTAATATTATATTTATCTGACATTTAGTTATTAAAAAATATATTTAATTTTAAATATCAAATTTAATTAAATTAAATTGAAATGAATATGGAAAAAGAATATTTTATATGTTCTATATGTTTAGAAAATAATAATTTATTATTAAATAATACAATAATAACTAATTGTAGTCATATTTATCATAAAAAATGTATGCATAAGTATTTAAAGTATAATAATATATGTCCATTATGTAAAACATATTTACATCAAACAAAAAAATGTACTGCAAATAATTTAAAATATGAATTTAAAATATATATGGGTCATAAAATTACTATTATTAGAAATATTAATAATGGTTTAATTATATCTAGTATTCCTCTATGGATAAATATGAATAAATATACATAAATAAAATTTAAAAAAAATTATATAAGTTTTATTTTAATATAAATGAAAAAATCTATCAAAATTATTTTAATAATTATTTTTACCTTAATATCTTTATTACTTATAATTAGTTCTTATTTTGGTATAAATAGATATTTAACTTTACATATACATAAACCAGAAAAATATGAAAAAATATATGATAAATTACCTTTTATTAAAGATAATGAATCTATTATTATTATTAATTCTAATATAAAAAATATACAAAAAATCAAACCCATGTGGAATTCATTATTAGACCAAACTATTAAAGCTCATAATATTATTATTTATTTACCATATAAAGAAACAGAAAATTTAAATAATATACCAACTTTTATTAAACGAAAATCTACTATATTACCAAAAAGTACAATTTATACTGAAGATTATATTAACAGCATTATTCCAACATTACTAAATGAAAAAAATAATGATAAAATTATTATATTTTTAAAAGATAATATAGTATATGGTAAAGATTTTATTGAATATTTAATCGAAGAACACAATAAAAATAAAGAAAAAATAATTAAACTTAAAAATAATAATGCTATTTTATTAAAACCTAAATTTATAAATTGTTCTATTCAATTATTATCTAATTGTTATATTAATATTAATAATTTATCCGATAAAATACATATTATTAATTATTATGAAAATTATAATAGAATTTTTTAACTTAATTAAAACATATTATAGTAATTTTAATTAAATTAAACCTAATATTAAAATAGGATTACCCTTTTAACATAATTATTATTATAATTTTAATAAATAAATTAAATTAAATTAGTAAAATAAATTAAATTAGTAAAATAAATTAAATTAGTAAAATAAATTAAATTAGTAAATAAGTTAAATAATAAGTAAATTAAATAAAATAATTTAATAAAATAATAGAATATAAGTTAATTTCTTTAAACCCAATTTTTATTAAAAGGGTTTAATAATAATGTAATGTCATAATAATATAATGTTATATAATGTAATTATAATGTAATTATAATGTAGTAATATAATAGTAATATAATGTAATATAATGTAATGTTATAATAATATAATATTATAATAATATAATGTTATTATTATAATGTAGTAATATAATGTAATATAATGTAATATAATGTTATATAATATAATGTAATGTAATATTATAATAATGTTATATAATGTAATGTAATATAATGTTATATAATATTATAATAATGTTATATAATATAATGTAATATAATGTTATTATAATATAATGTAATGTAATGTAATATAATATAATGTAATGTAATATTATAATAATGTTATATAATATAATGTTATATAATGTAATGTAATATTATAATAATGTTATATAATGTAATATAATATTATAATAATGTTATATAATATAATGTTATATAATGTAATGTAATATTATAATAATGTTATATAATGTAATATAATGTTATTATAATATAATGTAATGTTATTATAATATAATGTAATATAATGTAATGTAATGTAATATAATATAATATAATGTTATATAATATAATGTTATATAATAATATAATGTTATATAATATAATGTTATATAATGTAATGTAATATTATAATAATGTTATATAATGTAATATAATGTTATTATAATATAATGTAATGTTATTATAATATAATGTAATATAATGTAATGTAATGTAATATAATATAATGTTATTATAATATAATGTAATGTTATTATAATATAATGTAATATAATGTAATGTAATGTAATATAATATAATGTAATATAATGTAATGTAATATTATAATAATGTTATATAATGTAATATAATGTTATTATAATATAATGTAATATAATATAATGTAATATAATGTAATATAATATAATGTAATAATATAATAGTAATATAATGTTATTATAATATAATGTAATGTAATATAATGTAATGTAATATAATATAATGTTATTATAATGTAGTAATAATATAATGTAATATTATAATAATGTAATGTTATTATAATATAATGTTATTATAATGTAGTAATATAATAGTAATATAATGTAATGTTATTATAATATAATGTAATATAATGTAGTAATATAATAGTAATATAATGTAATATAATATAATGTTATTATAATATAATGTTATTATAATATAATGTAATGTAATGTAATATAATATAATATAATAGTAATATAATGTAATGTAATATTATAATAATGTTATATAATGTAATATAATGTAATGTAATATAATATTATATAATATAATGTAATATAATATTATATAATATAATGTAATGTAATATTATAATAATGTTATATAATGTAATATAATGTAATGTAATAATAATATAATGTAATGTAATATAATATAATGTAATGTTATAATAATGTAATATAATATAATATAATGTTATATAATGTAATGTAATAAAATTTTATTTTATAAATTTAAAAATATTAATATAATTTAATTAAAAAAAACTAAACTATATCTAGTACCCTTAAATTCTTCTGATTTATGTATAATTTGTGTTCCATTAAATATTAAACTATATGTTTTAATATGAATTTTAACAGGTTTATTATTTATAAATAAAATAGTTTGCCCCCCAGTATAATTTCCAAATCCCACTAGTAATGATTCACCTATATTTTTGGAATCAACATGTTCTTTACAAATAGTATTTTTATTAACATATACACTTTTAAATTTAAAACTTGGATAATGATTTTTTATAAATAATTTAAATAAAGACATCATATATGGATATTTTTTTGTATAAACACTATCTTTAATTTGTCCTTGAAAATGAACTTTGCCAAAACAAGTTTGTCTAGCAAATTTTTGATTTACAGTTCCTGTTCTTATTTGATGACCTTGGCCACCAGTTTGTTGAAAAGTAGTTGGTAAAGTAATTTTTTCTAATTCTTGATATATAATATTTAAAATATCTTTATCTTGTATAGATAATTTAGTTTTTATATAGCTCATTTATATTTAAAAATACTATAATATAAATTAAAAATATATTTATAAAACTTCTTTTATTTTAAAAATATTTTAACTTTATTTAATTTTTATATATTTTAATTCTATTTAATTAAAATAAATTTTTCATGTGTAATCTAGTAAAAAGAATTTGTAAATAAAAAATAAAATATTTTAAATCTATAAAATTTTTAAAATTTAATCTAATAAATTTTCTTTTTTTTTACAAATAATATAATGATTATCATCATCTACAACATAATTATTTTCAACTTCTTTTTTTTCTACAAATTTTATATGATCATGAGTTGAAATAATAGAAACTTCTTGATCATCTATCCAATTTAAATTATAACAAGCATAAACATCTTTTTCATTAGGTTTAATACCCATTAATGGTTTATTAGTAGGAATAAAAGTTTGTAATAATAATCTTTTATTACTATTTAAATTATCAAGATAATTTCTAGCCGGAGTACTAGAATGCATAAATCGTCTATTATTAAAAACAGCAAGATCACCTTTTTTCCATTGAATACTAACACGATGTGGTAATACTTTATTATTCATAAAATAATTAATCCATTTTCTAGACATTTCTATACTCCAACCAACAACTCTTTCAAAAAAAGTTGGCATTATTAATACTTTAGGTTTTTCATGTAATTCTTCTGGAGCAAAAACTAAGGGTATTTGTGTATTACCATCATTTCTAGGTGAAAATTCTTCTAATCTATTTACACCAGCATAATCAAATTCTAGGGTTTTTGTTAAAAATTTTCTTCTATTAATTTCAATCAACATATTTTTACTTGCAATTTGTTCTTCTAAACTTAAATTTTCATAAACTGTTTCACCCGAAATAAAATCAGTATCACCCCCAATTAAAGGTTGTTCAATAATATAAAATCCAGTTACTACATTAGGTAATTTATATTCATGACCAATAATATCAGAATGCCAAACATAATTATTTATAAAAGGATCATATGGTGCTATACTAATAGGTTTAATATTATAAAAATTATTTAGTTCTATATTACCACGTGGCGCCACATGTTTACATTCTGGAAATTGATCAAATGGTTGTAACATTTGATGTTGTAAATTTAAATCTTTTTTATCATGATTTATATCAAAAAATTGAACAAAATTAAAAAAATCTTGGGGGGTTATATCTGTATTTAATTCTTTAAAAATTAATAATGGATATATTTGAAATATAAGTTGTAAATTTAATAAATCTGATTTAGGAATATTTTTTATATCTTTAATTCCATAAACATAGGCAATTCTTTTTTCCAATGGATGACACATTAATTTAATAGAACCCAAATTAAATGCTAAATTAAATATTATAGACAAAAACATAATTATATTATTAATATTATAAACATAATGCTTTAAATTATATAATTAATAACTAAATTACAAACTATAACATATCATTAATAAAATGACTAGTTTATAAACACTTTAATCAATTTTTGTTTAATTTATATTTAAAATATAAATTATTCTAAAATAGTATTTTAGAATAGAAATTATTATAAATGTATATACTAATTTAAATGTGTTTTTTTTATTTATTATTAATTTTTTTTGGTAATATTATTTTGACGAGTATTATTTAAAATAATCTCTAATAGATTATTTTTTAATAATTTATATTTCAACTTTTAGTTCTACTTTACAATTGTTTTTACTATAAAACAACAATATTATTTATTATTTATAGTAACTGACTGATAGGTTTATACTAATAATTAAACTATTGTTTTTTGAAAATTATTTAAAAATCATATTTTATAATTATATTATTAATTTTATATTAGAGATTAAATATATTTATAGTGTTTATAATTTTAGTATTTAATATTTTAATAATAATTTAATTTGTAATGGTAAAATTAAAAT
>Ga0214923_10002295_pt1 | contig 25634 bp, 13 predicted proteins | sample LL1510_MetaG_FD_177993 | JGI IMG/M metagenome (GOLD analysis project Ga0214923, IMG submission 177993) | Freshwater microbial communities from Lake Lanier, Atlanta, Georgia, United States - LL-1510 | ecosystem: Environmental > Aquatic > Freshwater > Lake | place: USA: Georgia | collected...
CAGAAGACCGAAGGTCAACAGAAGACCGAAGGTCAACAGAAGAACAAAAACCTTGAGACGAAATCACCTTTTCAAAGTTGTTTTAAAATCACGATAACTAAAAACCTCCTTTTGTACATTGGTATTTTCAAAGAGACCATTCATCAAAGAGTCTTTATCGTTTTTAAAAAGATTGAGTCCGGGTATTTTCGTCGGAGGTATTTGTAGAATTTTGAAATTATTAAACTTACCCATATGGATAAACCGATTCGTGTTCTTTTCCACTTCTATTTTACGAGGTTTTTCTATATTTTTATTTTCGTTAGTAGTTGTTTTATTATAGTTTTTCAATTTAGCCAACGGTGCTTTGACAATCTCTTTCGTCGTCTTTTCATCAGCATCTTTTTCATCATTTATCAGAATCATTAGTGGTGTGGACCGACCTTCGGGTATAATGGTCTCATCCATGAAAAAATCTCGGCATTGAAACCTCTCTACATATTTCATAGACAACACATTCAACAAATCATAAGGTATCATAGAATCACTATAATAGGCAAAACCGAGTTTATATGCATCATAATACATGACTACGTTTCCACGAACTGTATTCATCATAAGCATTTTTGATCGCCATCTTCGTTCTACTTCATTATTGTTCTCCTTCATTTTCGCATGGAATTTCCGCTTGGAATAAAAGAGATCATCAATAGCCGAATTCTTGATACGATCATATTTTTCTAGAAATCGCGCTTTTTCATCCGTAAAATAATCGGAAATCTTCTCGTTTTCTGTCCTAATTTTGAGAGGAGGAAAAATGGAATAATAGGCTCGTAAATACCAGGTTTTGATTAGCCAGATGAACCATAAAAAATGGTATTTTAAATAGTCTAACATGATGATTTATCTATTATACCGTTTATGTTTCTATATTTGTTTTTCTTCATTCTCTCTACTATCGCATCCACTTATATTATTTTTTTACGCTCTTCAATGAGTGCTGCCACTTCCTTATCCAGAATGGGAACTTCAATACGATCATACGTCTGGGAATTCGGATGTAGACGCATCAGGAAAAGTCCCACGATTTTCTTCCCATATTTATGCTCTAGAATCGTCTTATAAATATTAAGCTGTAATGAATAATGCCAGAACTTGGTATCAGGAAGATGGGAGATACAGGGCGTAAGTGCCACTTTCCCGTAGCTATCTTCATATGGAATTTCCTCGCATCGCTTCCAGTCATAAATCAAGAGGGTTCCATCGGGGTTTTCAAATATCATATCAATAGATCCGGAAATTTTGATTTCTTCGTAGTAGACCATCCATTCCGTCCGGTAGGGTTTCAGATCCGGATAATCAGAGACGAATTGCTTGAAATACGCATATTCGGGGCTATCATTCGGGTTCTCTTGACCATTATAATAACATTCAATATCATAATGCATTTTCGTACCGGAACCCGACGCGGCCTTACCATTATCCGCCCATTGCTTCTTGATTTGTTTGGGTGTCATTCCATAGTATTTATTCGCCGGATTATTCAGTGTTCCGCGCTCCACCATTTTTTGGATCACGGCGTCGGCATCAAAATGGGAGAAATGCTGATGGACCCATGTTGTTACCGAGGTGTATCCCAGTTGTCCATGAACGGTATAAATATGGGGTCCTTCATCAAAGACAATGAATTCATCACGAGGATGGCGGTTTTTCTCAGCCAAATAGGTGGGTTTGAATGATTCGGTCATGATGATGATTATTATTTCTATAATGTAAAAACGGATAATAATAATAGGTTCAATTTTTAAGGTCTATCCGTGTTTTTTAATCTCTCATTCATCTATTCCAACTCCACTTTCACCAAATTCTTCACATTTGATTTGAGTGTTTTATGCAGAGAATTCCGAATCTTATGAAATCGGCCTTCGTCTGAAGTTCTCCCCGTTCCTAATATTTTCTGAAAATAGAGAACCTGGCGCTCTTTCATTTCATCATTCTTGGTAATTTCATCCCGCTTCTCATCACACCAACGCTTGAATTCTATGAGAAATCGGCGCTCAATACAGACGATCCATTTATCAAAATAGGCATTGGTTATTTTTTGCCATTTCGGTGTAACATCTGTTGGCTCAACAGTATCATAAATATAAAATCCACCGATGTTTGTAAAAGTACGAATCGGTATTTCTTCGGGCTTGAGAGAACCTGTTTCAAAACATTGCAAAACCCCGGCCATAATATCCTTTTCAAATACAGTTTGTAAAAGTCGCTCTATAGGAAAATGGGAAACAAAAGCAGTGAAGGTTTGTTTCGGTTGCCCACTGGACCCATCATTCAGCCAATCCAGAATATTCACCTTCTTTTTATCCTTCAAAACCAGGGTTTTCAATTCCAGGTTCTCTCTTTCCAATTTTTCAACTCGGATAGATAACTCTTTTATGAACCCAAACAATGATTTCATTGTCGGTTCCGGATCATCCACCGCATCCATTTCCAGCCTTGTTTGTTTAGCGGTTTTATGTGCAAATTCACAATAACCTACATGTTTATCATAGTTCACCTTGTATTTGTATTTACGTGAACAGAATGGACAGCATTTACCGGTTGTTTCCTCCATATTTTAATTTCTAGTGTATGCATATAGGGAATTTGATCCACCTTTGAAGTTCAATTTTCAAAAAGATGATGAAAATGGCGATGTTTTATAGACATTCTCGAGACCCTTTTCAAAAAGAGACGCCCAACTATCCGATTTTAAAAGTAGCAAATCGTTTTCAACCAGTTTTTCCTGAACCGAAGAATTTAGAATTATTAACCCAACAAAATCATTTTTCGTATAGCATGATTCATAGCTTACAGAAAAGCTCCGCATGCAGTTCGTGTAATGGGGCAAAATAAATATCCGGAATTAGTATAAAGATATAAATAGCATGAGTAGTTATTTTGATAATAAAGAATTATTCATGGAACCAACCACCACCCAATATGGAAGTCATATGGTAACGACCAATGTACATAAGTCCACCAAACATAAAATGATTAATATAGATACTCGGTTTAGAGAAGATTACACCAATCTAGACACGGTCAATTATAATGTCTTATTACCCGAAAGGATAACGGATATTCGGTCTATTCATGTAACGAATATTGAAATACCAATGTTTATAAATAACATCTCTGCAAGTCTCGGAAACAATTGTTTTTTGGTAACAAAGGCGGGGACAAATGTTAGGCGTGTTGTCTCCATAGCTGATGGTCAATATTCATTATCACAATTACAGGCGGCACTTACAAATATATTGGCGCCATTTACTGATATAGGATTATCGGTGTCAACCACGGGTAATAAATGTGTATTCACAAGCGCAAATAATTTGGCCATCAGTTTTATTGTAGATATTAGTGGAAATCCACAAAAGGCTGAAACCAAGTCCAATTTGGGCTGGCTACTCGGTTTTCGTAAGAGTTCATACTCGTTTAATAATAGGAGTTTGACTGCGGAAGGGATGATAGATTTGAATGGCCCACGTTACTTATATTTGGCGGTGGATGAATTTACCCGCGGAAATCAGTCCTCTTTTGTTTCACCACTACAAAAATCATTGATCAATAGAAATATTATTGCGAGAATAACTCCCGATACTACATTACATCCATATGGTACTATATTAACGGCAAACAAAATGATAGGTAATTTGACAAGTGATACGCGAAGTTACACTGGGAAGATTGATATGTTAAAACTCAACATCCAATTATTGGATGAGTATGGTCGTAATGTGAATTTGAATGGTATGGATTTTTCCTTTTGTTTAGATGTTATTCATGAGTAAAATTGAATTGTTTTGCTACTCTCTTTATTATTATAAACAACGTATAATAATAAAATGATTCGGCTATCACCTGAACAGCAATTTGCCTTAGAGCGTTTCAGAGAGGGGAAGAATTTGTTTGTAACCGGCCCAGGTGGGACGGGGAAAACCCAGCTAATCCGTGAATTCTTGGCGGATTCTCGGCGTAAAAAAATGAAGGTTCAAGTATGTTCGCTGACGGGTTGTTCGGCGGTTCTCTTGAATTGTGGCGCAAAGACCGTGCATTCTTGGAGTGGTATTAAACTCGCCAAGGGTGATAAAGAGAAGGTGATTCAGGGGGTCATGACGAACCGAAAGGCATTGAAACAATGGAAAACCACGAATGTTTTGATTGTGGATGAGGTAAGTATGATGTCTAGGAAAATCTTTGAAATTCTCAATACGATAGGGAAGAGGGTGAGGCATTCTCCGGCGCCTTTTGGGGGAATCCAGGTGATATTTACGGGGGATTTCTTTCAACTTCCACCGGTGGGTTCTTCGGGAGAACCAGAGACGGAGCAATTCTGTTTTGAATCCGCGGAATGGCTAGAGGTATTTCCTTTGGAGAACCATATTGAATTGGAGACGATTTTCCGTCAATCCGATCGGGATTTTATAGATATTCTGATGAAAGCACGAAAGGGGGAAATGGACGAAAAAAGCATCCAGGTTCTCCAAACCCGACTTCATACAAAATATGATCCTGCGAAAAACAATGGATGTGTTCCAACGAAGTTGTTCCCAATTCGGTCAAAAGTAGACCGGGTAAACCAGACGATGTTTGATAAAATAGACGCGGATGAATATCATTTGGAGGTTCTCAAAAAGACAAATTGTCGTTTAGATATGGATAGCGGAAAGGGTTTACCTGCCGATGTACTTTATGCTTGTGATCGGTTGACTGATAAGGAGCGGGAATATGAACTGGAATATATGTTGAATAATTGTCCATGTGCTCGTGTTTTGCTTCTAAAAAAAGGTTCGGCAGTGCTATGTACGGTGAATTTGGACATGGAACAGGGAATTTGTAATGGCTCCCAGGGAATTATCATGGATATTTTGGAAAAGGATGGACAGGTTCTCCCCATTGTCAAATTCTCCAATGGTATAATCAAAACCATTTCCCCTCATTTCTGGCAATCTGAGGAATATCCTTGTGTCATGATTGGGCAATATCCTCTCATTTTGGCATGGGCAATGACAATTCATAAGATGCAGGGAGTCACGCTGGATATGGGTGAGATGGATATTGGAAATTCCATCTTTGAATACGGACAGTCGTATGTGGCGCTCTCGCGAATTCGTTCTTTAGAGGGGGTCTATCTATCGGCATTTGAGCCGGAGAAAGTGAAGGCAAATCCGAAGGTGGTCGCATTTTATGAGACGATACCGAAGAGGGATTATTGTAAGCCCAAATCGCTAGAAAAAGAACCCATTAATTTCAGTGACTATGCTTACAATCCCGAGTCAACGACAAAAATCATTCGGTTTTGATACCTTTGAAAATATATTTTATCCAGATAATATAAAGAGATAACAGAAAAATGGTCGCAGGAAGTATTTTACCCGTGACAATTCATAATGGTAAACTCTATTTTTTATTTGGAAAAGAGAACAGCATGGAAGACTCAGCCAAGGGCTGGTCAGATTTCGGTGGAGGCGTAGAGGGAAATGAAACACCCTATAACACGGCAATGCGCGAAGGAGGAGAAGAACTCAGTGGGTTTTTAGGGGACGGTAAGATGATTCAACGTCATATCAGAAAAAATGGAGGAACAATGAATCATACAACCGGTTCCTACCATGTTCATATGTTTTATTTACCCTATGATGAGAACCTGGTGAAATATTATAACCAAAATCACGACTTTTTATGGAAACGAATGAACAAACGGGTTTTGAATGAATCCAAACTATTTGAAAAACAGGCAATTGGGTGGTTTTCGGTGGAGGATTGCCGCCGACGAAAATCGGAATTCCGAGGATTTTATCAAGAAATCTTGGAAGAAATCCTGGAAAAGAGAGAACCTTTGGAAAAATTCATTGAAAAGTGTCAGAACCGAGGTTTCCGGAAAACACGTAAGAGTAGACGATAAAGATATTTTAGAAAAACGAGAGAGAAATGGTTCGTAATCTCTATTCGTGGACGAATGAAATTCGTCCGTGAAAGAGATAGCAGCTAACCACGTTTTTAAGCTTCGCAAAAAAACACGGATAGACCGTAAAAATATAATAATATATTAAATGAAGAAGAATATCGGCATCATCATCATTCTATTATTCATCATTGTAATAGTAAATGCATATGATTACCGAACCGAACGATTTGAAACCAAGAAACCACATTATGATTGTATCATTTCCATCAATATCCATGAAAAGTTTGGTTTTTTACTGAAACAATTAAAAAACATCCAAGAAAATGTTCTCTGTAATTACGCGGTGATATTGAATTGTAATGATACAATGTTGGAAGAATGTAATAGTAGGAGGTCGGAGTTACCCAAGAATATATATATTCATGATAAACCATTGAATAAAAGCGTGAATCATGGTTCATTGACCCATGGTATTTATAATAATATGTGCTACGCAGTGGAACATTTGACGTTTGATTATTTCATCGTGGCTTCCTCCCGAAGTATGTTTACGAATGAACTCAATTTGGAAGGTTTGAAAAGATTAAAACCATATATTCCAGATAGAAGACCCTGGGATGAAAAAAAAGGAGAATGGGTTTGGAAGGAATTATCAAATTCATTACTTGGAAAATATTATTTGGAACGAAATCTAGTTCTATGTAATTCTGCACATGAAGGATCAGTATTTACTGAAAATGGATGCAAAAATATAATGGATTTCTTAAGTAATAATCCAGAGATTAAAGAAGATCTCTTTCAGTATCCAGCAAGAGTGGAAGAATTCGCACTACAGACGATATCCTTCAATAGCGGAGAACCAATTTACGATATTGGTAATGGATGTTGTAATGAGGGTCCTATTGGAAAAAATCATCCCAATAGCGATGATTTGAAATTTATGTACAAAGTAAAACGCGAAGAATTCAATAATCGTAGCATGGATAGTTTTATGACATGCTCAAGAAATTGAATTATTTAGGTATTGTTCCATTCGCCCATATATAAAAATATAATAATATATAAAATGAAACGAAATATTGGCATAATCATCGTCGTTCTATTATTAACCGTTATCATAATAAATGTATATAATTACAGAACCGAACTATTTGAAACCGAAAAACCACAATATGATTGTATCATTTCTATTAATATACACGAGAAATTCAACTTTTTACTGAAACAATTACAAAATATCCGAGAAAATGTATTTTGTAAATATGCCGTGATATTGAATTGCAATGATTTTATGTTTGAAGAATGTCTAAAAAGGCGATCAGAGTTGCCAGAGAATGTCTACGTTCATGATAAACCATTAAACAAAGCACATGGTTATGGATCACTAACCGAAGGAATATATAATAATATCTGTTATGCAATGGATCATTTCAATTTTGAGTATTTTATCGTCACGTCATCTAGAAATATGTTTACAAATGAAATGAAATTGGAGGATTTACGCAGATTAAAACCATATGAGGATAAAAGAACATGGGATGAAAAAGTGGGGGACTGGGTTTGGCCTGCATGCGCAAAAACAAAATTAGGAAAATACTACCAGGAAAAAGGTAAAAATCTCTATAGTACCGCTCATGAGGGTTTGGTATTAACCAAAAAAGGCTGTATTAAGATAATTGAATTTTTTGATAACAATCCTGAAATAAAGGAGGATACATTCAAAATAGAATTCATGATGGAAGAGTTGGCATTACAAACAATATCTATGAACAATGATGAGCCGATTTATTATATTGGAAACGGTACACAAATGGATCCAATTGGAAAAAATGATCCCAATTCCAATGAGTTAAAGTTTATGTATAAAGTCGTTCGTGAGGGTATTCGCACATGATAAAAAGACCTAATAGATTGATTTCAATAATTCCCATATATTTTGTTTGGTTTTTTCGCTTCGGTCAATGGAATGGAAGGTCCCGAAAATCAGGGATTTCGTTACATATTTCAAATATTGTATGTTCAATCCAATTCCGATACATTTTTGAATAAAGTATTCATGGATTTGAAGTATATAGTAATAATCAAGAGGTATCTCATTTAATATTAAATCATATCCGATTATGCTTTGATATAATTTTCCATAATCATAATAGCGATCACCACCGATAGTAAGAACTCCATCCACCTGACCTTTCATATCAATTAATCTATAAGTGTCATCATATGCCATGATGATATTGGAGAACCAGAAATCCCCATGTATAACAGGTACAATATCGGCATAATATGATTTATCAAGCTCATACATAATATCATTAAAAACGGGTTCGGCATCATCAAATGGATAGTCGGAGCGAATTACAAACCGGCGTCGTAACTTTTCAAAATAATTATTTCTTACATTTTCGTTGGATGGTAGATACCCTTGTTGAGTCGTGTGTAATTTCGCGAGAACATCAAACAAACCATCAATAATAGTAGGTGTCACCAACTTATGTTTATATAAATAAAATAGGGGGAGTCCTTTAATGTATTCCAAGGTAATCGTTATGCTATCCTCCCTAATATTTGATTCATTGGCTAATAATTTGGGAAAATAGGTGGTCAACTCTGGTGGGATGGATTGATAATAGAAGAGCTCTCCACGAACAAATTGGGCGGGACCCCTTTTGATAATGACATTATCAATAAAAGAGACCGAGTTATATTTATTGGTCTCTATTTTGTTGGGTAAAAAATCCTCGTTTTTGATGAAAAATCCAAAATGAGTGATATTATTGATATAAGGATTCATTGCCCGGTCATCAATATAAATATCTGCAATTGGTTTACCGAAAATGAGCTCGTCATAGGGGATATCAAATTGCTCCAACTTATTAATAGTAGTGACAGCAATATCTTTGATTACCTTACCAACATTATTATTATGGGTTGTCATTCGTCTTGCCGTATAGATGATTATTTCATGACCTTCACCCTTTAAAAAACGTAGTAAATCAATGTTTTTTTGGATAGGTTGAACGGAATTATAGTCATTTATAATTGTGGGATAAGTAACCAGCGTATTATCAAGATCAAAACAGATTCGGAGTTTGGGCTTGATAATATCTAGCGTATGATTTTCCAATTCCTTATAAGAGCCAATATGTTGGGTTCTATCAATATAAATGGGTTGGATGACTTGATCCCCCGTTTGTAGAATGGTTTTATAGAGTTGAGAAAAATAAAATTCATGATTGGTCTTATTATTACTATGAAGATATACCTTGGAGTATTTCAAAAACTGTAAAGAATTCATAAATCCATAAAGACCACAACAGAAATGGTGGGAAATTTTTTTCTTTTCCTCAATATTGAGAACGTTGGATCTATCTTCATTCATTTCAATAAAAGAATAGTTGGATTTTTCAGTTTCATCAACACCATAACCTATAAAACTGGTCTCATAATGATCATTGAGATTCCCCAAATGGTGTAGATTATCATTATCTATGAAAACAATATTTTCACTATCATCGTCCAATAAATTTTGAAATTGTTGAATACCCACATAAGCAGTTTCTACTGCGCCTCGTGTCAAATACTCTACACATGAAAAATGAATCGTTTTCGTCTTGAATTTATTAATAATGATTTCTTTGAAATGATATTGGTCTAAAAACACGTTGTAGATAATATAAATTTCATCGGAGGGTATATTGGCAATTGTATATTCTATCATATGTTTACCATAAATAAAATTCAGTGGTTTCGGTAAAGAATAATTATTATAACGGGAACCAATACCACCACATAGGAGAATATATTTCATTATATAAAAGATAAATATTACTTTTTATTACAAAAATCGGTAAAAATATTAGGTCTATCCGTTATTGTCTAGCCAAATGGCTAAACAATATAGGGTATAGCTGCTATCTCTTTCACAGACGAATTTCATTCGTCCACGAATAGAGATTAAATGTTAAATAAATATATATAACAATCATGTCTTGGAAACAATATGGTGGTGTAAGAAAACAGGATAAATTTAATAATATTTCTATCGGAACTTTGGTGGCAGATGAAATCCTCGTCCGACAAAAATATTCAGGTGTTTTGGATTTTCAGGCATCTATTACCGTGGCATCCGACGCCCGCGTAAAAGGCTATACTGTGTCTGAGAAAAGCATGTTTTCTCTTTTTGATATGAATGTTGGACAGAACTTATATTTAAACAACCGCATGTATTTTGGTCTAGGATACACAGATTATACAACAGTATCTACTGCAAAATTTGAATCACTTTTGGGTTATAATAGTGTTTATCCTTACCTGTATGGATCTAATGTGGGAATTGGTGTAAATATTGAAAATCCACTTTATGCGTTTGAAGTAAATGGCATCGCATCTACGCAAACGGATATATTTACTAGTAGTTCCCGTTCAACTACAAATCGTAGTATTATTGCTAAAAATGTCAATAATAGAGGTCTAGTAGTAACCGCACAAGATGCGATTTCTAAAATAGGGTTTTTTAGCGAAACCCAAGCTAGTAACCCATCTAATATAGAAAACGCGGCGATCAACTATAAAAACGGTGGCCTTTTCTCAATCGTTTCGCCTTATATCAATCTGATTCCTAAAAACAACACAAATATATTATCAAATTTACGCGTATCTAACCGTCATACGGAAACGACTATTTCAAATAATACGAATTTCTTGAACGAGACTGCAATTATTTATGATACATCCAATGGAGCTTTTTTATATCCCGTCTATGAGAATTCACTAATAAATACCGGAAACGCCACATCTTTTATAGCAAATGATGCTTCGTCTGTGACCTTTGTGAATTTCATAGCAACAAATAAGAAGGGTCTTTCTATTGGTGGTGGTGTTTTCCCAAATGATACAACACGTAGCTTCGGTTCTCTAGTATTATGTGATTCATCTGGTAACTATAAAACGAACCAGACGATTGTTGCTGGTAATAGTTTGGTGAAATATACGACGACTTTGGGAATAAATTCTTATGCACCCAAAGTTGATAATTATGTTCTGGATATAAACGGCCCTACCCATTTGGGAAGTTCCGAAATCATGAAGGTGGCGGGATATAATTTTGAAATAAAACAGGTATCATTCTCCAAAATAAATAAAAATTATGCGATTGCGGTGGGTTCACCGGCGTCAACCCTTTCGGATAATTTACCGGCAAAATATAGATTTCGTCAATATGCTGCATATACAGTAAATGCAGGAAAAACATGGAATTTAACCTATATTATTGGATCAGATACAGAGGATACAGATATGCAACGTGCGCCTACGAATTTCGTATGCTCGTTATATGATGCCAGCTTTGGAATAATCGGAACGGATAGTAACTATATTTATTATACGAAAAATGGAGGGAAATCATGGGTAGAGTTTTTCTTCTCCAATAGTCGTGAGATTGAAAACGCGCGTGATATTTATATTGGTCAAAATCCAACGGGCGGACTTCGTGTTTTTCTTGTTTATGTTTTGAACTCGGGAGACCAAGATATTGAATATTTTGATATTCCTGATTATACTATTCTTCCAAACGTTTCTACACAAACGAATTATTTTCGGGCAACCACTTATCCACTTCCTGCACCCAATGTTCAAAATATTTTATATAGTGACGGATACGGTAATTTCATTTATTTTGTAGGAAATGGTATTGAAAAGTACCGAGTTCCCGATGCAGTTTCTATGTATTCTATTGAAATGACTAATCAATATAATCAAGTAGCCGTTTATGATAATAGTTATGCAGTGGCTGTGGGTAATAATATTATTTCAGTAACAAGGAATGGAATCAACTGGACAGATTATATCCCAAGTTCTCAGGGTCTTGGATCTATTGTCCTGAATAGTATTTATATTTATGATAGTAATCGCGCAGTTGCTGTTGGAAATGCCGGTGTATTTATATACACAATAGATGGTGCGATTACATGGAAATTGGTACCAGATGCCGTATTAAACGAATCTGGGATTTCCACCCGAATAAATGGAGTGAATAACAAGTTATTGAGCGTTTATATGTATGATATAGAGTCCTTTTTGATTACAAATATGAAGGAACCCTATATATTCCGAGTAGTTGGAACCAGCATAACGAATACACCAGGTAAGACGAATATGTATTATTGTACCATACCCAATATTTTCAATCAGGTGAATAATGATTTATTAGATCTTTCTGGTAATATGAACATAGATGGTGATATAAAATTAAGCGGTGGCGGCCGTATCATTACTAGTGATAAAACATTTGATTTGTTGAATACGAATGTTACCACGCTTAATATGGGTAGTTCTGCAACAAATATCAATATTGGAAATACTGTGACTGGTGGTTTCACGAATATTCAAAATCAACTTTCGGTCGCCGGAAATACTACGTTTCAGAATGAGTTGAATGTGAATGGTAATTTACAGGCGGAAAATTGGCTAATTCGCGGGACATTGGACTTATCATTGAGTCGGCATTTTTTCCTTGTTGCTCAGGATGCGTCTATGCAAAGTAATTTGTATGTACAGGGCCTGACGATTATGCAGGATGGCTCTTTCAATAAAAGTATGTCGGTGGGTACAGACTCATCGTTTAATGGTAATGTTTATGTGGGTGGTAATTCCATTTTGAAGACCAATCTAGATGTTTTTGGTAATACAAAATTATATAATAATTTGAACGTCATTGGTGATCTTAGTGCAAATCGTAATGTAAATATTAGAGGTAATACACAGTTATATTCAAGGTTGGATGTTTCTGATAATGTAATTTTACGTAATGGTTTATCAGTCGCGTATGATACTTCAATGGGTGGTAATCTCACAGTATTTGGTAGTACTTTATTGAAAGGATCCTTTGTTCAACAGGGTTCTACTACTTTTACGGGTAGTCTGAGTATTTTAAGCCAAGCATCAATCGGGTCAACAATAGATGTTAGTGATAATGCACTTTTACGAAGCAATTTGAACGTTTTAGGGGATATAAGTTTGAATCGGAGATTATTTGTAGGCAATATAGCGGTTATTAATAAACCCCCGACTACTGCAAAATTAAATGCGATACTTGATGTAAGTGGATCCATTATGACAACAACATTAGGAATAGCTACACAGAATGTTAATACACAATACTCGCTTGATATTAGTGGTCACACAAATTCCACTGGATGTATTTTCCAGTTTTGAGAAGTGCGTTTGTTTTACTATTCTATGTGGAAAAGTATAATTCATATAAATAGATTTAACCAAAGTTCATTAATGGATACAGATGATATTCCTTTAAAAATTTTACTTATTATTAAGGTCTATCCGTGTTTTTTAAGCTTCGCAAAATCCAAATGGATTCCGCTTCGCTTAAAAAAATCAGGATTGCCCATATCCTTTTCTTCTTCCGTCCATTGGACATGGGGAAGAAGGTTGAATATCAATATTGATGTCTAATATTTTAAATAAAAATAATATTATAATATATATATATCGCGATGCCACCAGTACCTCCTGAAACATACAATGTCGGAAGCGGTGCTTCACAATGGTTTGACCAGTCCGCAAATTCAAATAAACTTCGCCAGTCATATTTGAAGGGTTTCCTTGATATAAGTGGTGGAGGTGTTGTTATTCGTACGGATAACTCTCTTAATTTTTTTGGTCCCCGTGATACCGTTGCTGCATTCGGTATTACTTCCAGGAATTTTCATGTACCAATCCCTGGTACAACCAGCTTCTCAGATCTAAGCATTAATAAGCTTTATTATATTAAAGATTTAAGCCAGAATGTACAGATTGCACTGAATGACCTATCTTACTCTCTATTTGACTATAAGACGATAGTTAATTCATATGTAACATACAAAAACAATACAACCATTGAACCCCATAAAAATATCATACCCGATGTTACGATTGATATTGGTTCTTCAGGTGTTCCTATTGGTAATTTATGGGTTACCAACGTAGCATCTGCTGTTAATTTTTTACAGGATGTTTCAGTAAATTCTCGCCTTTATGTCAGCTCGGATGCTTCGTTCGGTGGTAAATTATTGGTTACCAGTGATACGTCATTGAATGGTAATCTCACGGTTAGTAGTTCATCAATGTTCTTAGGTCAAACCACTATCAATGCAGATATTTCTGCAAATTCTCGTCTTTTCGTCGGTTCTGACGCATTATTCGGTGGTAAATTTGCCGTCGTGGGTGATGCATCATTGAACAGTAATTTGACTGTTGGTGGCGCCTCCGTCTTGGTTGGTCAAACCACCGTCTTGGCCGATATTTCTGCCAATTCTCGTCTTTTCGTCGGTTCTGACGCCTCATTCGGTGGTAAACTATTAGTAGGCAATGATGTTTCTATGAATGCGAATGTTGATATTTCGGGTATTCTTCGTGTTAGTCAACTAGTTATTGGTACAGGTGGAGCAAGTGATAATTCTGAACTGATCATTCCTCAGACACTAATTCTTTCTGAAGATATTAGTGCTAATAAACATGCTAGTATTGGAACTACTTTGAATGTTGGTGGAATCTCAACCCTCTCAGGTGACCTTATCGCTCTTGCAGATGTTTCTGCGAATTCTCGTCTTTATCTTAGATCGGATGCATCCTTCGGTGGTAAATTTGCCGTCGTGGGTGATGCATCATTGAATAGTAAATTGACGGTCGGTGGTACATCCGTCTTGGTCGGTCAAACCACCGTCCTGGCCGATATTTCCGCCAATGCTCGTCTTTTTGTAGGCTCAGATGCATCCTTCGGTGGTAAATTTGCCGTCATGGGTGATGCATCATTGAATAGTAAATTGACAGTCGGTGGAGCATCCGTATTGGTGGGTCAAACCACCGTCCTGGCCGATATTTCCGCCAATGCTCGTCTTTATCTTAGATCGGATGCCTCCTTCGGTGGTAAGTTTGCCGTCGTGGGTGATGCATCATTGAATAGTAAATTGACAGTCAGTGGTGAATCTGTATTGGTAGGCCAAACCACCATCATTGCAGATATTTCAGCTAATTCACGCCTTTTTGTAGGCTCGGATGCCTCTTTCGGTGGTAATTTTGCCGTCATAGGAGATACTTCATTGAATAGTAGTTTGACTGTTGGTGGTGCATCTGTATTGGTCGGTAAAACCACCATCTTGGCCGATATTTCTGCTAATTCACGCCTTTTTGTAGGCTCGGATGCCTCGTTCGGTGGTAAATTTGCCGTCGTAGGAGATACATCATTGAATAGTAGTTTGACTGTTGGTGGTGCATCTGTATTGGTCGGTAAAACCACCATCTTGGCCGATATTTCTGCTAATTCACGCCTATTCGTCGGCTCGGATGCCTCGTTCGGTGGAAAACTTACAGTTGTTGGCGATTCCTCCTTGAATAGTAAATTAACGGTCGGTGGTATATCGGTCTTGGTCGGCCAGACCAGCATCCTTTCCGATCTTTCTGTTAACTCACGCCTTTTCGTCGGATCTGATGCTTCATTTGGTGCAAAACTCTTCGTCAGTGGTGATTCTTCACTTAATGGAGTTTTAAGCGTTGGAAAGAATACAGTATTGAAAAGCAGTCTTTCTGTGTCTTCCGATGCTTCTTTCAATTCCCGCGTATTTGTAACAGGAGATGCTTCATTGAACTCGCGACTATTCGTTAATAGTGATACATCGCTTAATCGCGCATTAACCGTGGTTGGAACCAGTGATCTTCTTGGCGCAGTAAAGATTGGTACTTCTACTAGTAAAGTACCCACGAATATGTATGGAACTGCCACGATTTTTGATAAATTAACGGTTGGTGATAAAATTACGAATATAGTGCCTGAGACCCAACTTTGGGGTGACTTGAATGTTGGTGATTCTACATTTGAACCAACTACCCATTTATACGGTAAACTAATAGTAGAAAAGGACGTAAGCCTTAATGGATCTCACCTTTTCGTCGCCGGAGACTCTTCTTTTAATGGAAATCTTCAAATCACCGATGGTAAATCATTGATTGCACAAACATTGGACATTTATGATTTGAGCGTTAACCATACTTTACAGGCTAAGGATTTGTACATTAACGGACCCCAATACAATGGCACCGCATTCAATAACTCAATTTCTACTTTGAATGGTGATATTAATATTGTTCCTGCTAGCCCTACAGATGTTGTCCATATTCGTGGTGGCCTCACGGTGGATGGTGCTATTAATTTTATTGGACAGTACATACAAAACAATGTCGTGATCAATATTACCGAGGCCCTTGATATTTCAAACAACGGAACTGCAACCACATTGAATGTTACCCAGAACGGAGCACAGGCAATTGCCACATTTAATGATACGGATGGAACTGTTGTGTATATTGATTACACTGGAAGGGTTGGTATTGGTGGCAACCACTGGGATTATAATCATCGCCCTGCTGCCGAATTAGATGTCTCGGGTAATTCACTTTTCCAAGGTAATGTCACTTATTCGGGAACTCTTGCTGATACTCTTGGTAATTTCAGTGTATTTGATGGTATTATTACAACCAAGGGACTTACGGTGAACACCTACCAGGCATCATTCCAACAAGGTGTTACTGTGGATAATGGTATTGCAATTACCTCGGGTAATTTGGTATTGACTCCTGGTGATGGATATGGTTTTTTTGATCAGTCGGATGCTTCATGGTAAGAGTCGTTTTATAGTGATTGATAGCGTGTAAGGTCTATCCGTGGTTAGCTGCTATCTCTATTCGGGGATAGAGATTAAATATTTATTTTTTATCATGAAATAAATATTTTATTGGACCAGTGCAATACCATTCGCTGGAAATCGTTGGAACATTCCATTCGCAATATAAAGAGTATTATTGTTTTTGTTTATACCTATTGCGAGTACTTCACTTGAAAAGGTATTTGGGAATGGATCTGACCAAGTAGTACCATTCCATTGTGCAAGACGATTCGCATAGACACCGCCCGCAGAAACGAAATTACCACCGGCATAAACGTTATTACTGGTATCAACCGCCAGAACATTACATGGTTCATTCAGACCGGCTGTTCCCATGGCAGACCATGTCGTCCCGTTCCATTTCATTATATATAAACTATTTACTGTGCCGGCCGCAGTGAAATAACCACCAGCGTAGACATTGTTTGATTTATCTATCACGATTGAACTACATCCGTTTGATAATCCGCTACTTAATGCAGACCATACTGTACCGTTCCATTTGGCAATATAATTGACGGTAGTTCCTCCGGCGACAGTAAAATAGCCACCGGCGAAAACATTATTTGAAGTATCCACAGCAACGGAAGAACAGCCTCCTGTACTTAATCCAGTACCCATGGCAGACCAAGCGGTTCCGTTCCATTTGGCAATGAAATTTACAGTTATTCCGCTAGCTACTGTGAAATAACCACCCGCATATAAATTACCGGATGTATCGAGGGCAATAGATGCGCAACTACTACTTAGACCGGAACTTAGAGCAGACCAGGCGGTTCCGTTCCATTTTGCAATATAATTTACGCGAACTCCACCTGCGGTACTGAAATTACCACCGACATAGACATTATTGGTAGAATCGATGGTTATTGTGCAACATGCGCCGTTCAAACCGGTTCCGAGGGAAGACCAAGTCGTGCCATTCCACATGGCAATACAATTGACTTGTAATGAACCGATTTTGGTAAAACATCCGCCGACATATATATTATTGTTTGAATCGACCGCAATGGCGCAACAAATATCATTAAAATTTGCGGAACCGACGGTTGAAACGACTGTACCATTCCAAGAGGTAATGATTAATGGTGCAGTGTTTGTTTTTACAGTAGAAGATGTTTCTCGTGTAGATACATAAATATTATTGCACATATCATTTGTTATAGATGAATAATTGGGTGCATTATATGTAAAAAATGGATAAATAGCACCCATGTCATTCCATGTACTACCATTCCATCTTGAAAAGCCATTTAAATGAGTAGTATTTGTTGCATAAAGATTATTATAATTATCAATTTTTAATGATGTAGTTCCTGTACTTGGTACAATTGTTGTATTTGTCAAATTATAATTACCCAATGAACACCATGAAGTATCCCATTTTAATATGGCTGGTTTATTAATAGCCCATCCACCCGTATAAATATTATTTGTAGAATCTATTGCTATAGAGTAACAACCTGTTCCGATTAACCCTGTTCCAAGCGCAGACCAGGAACTTCCATCCCATTTGGCTATATAATTGGCATTCGTAACACCACCTGCTGTTGTAAAATTTCCACCTGCATATAGATTATAGGATGCATCAAGTGCAAGCGAATAACAAGTTCCATTGGTTATACCTGTACCCATTGCCGACCAAGTTGTTCCATTCCATTGGGCAATACGAGCAGTAGGTGTTGTAAAACTTCCAGCCGCATAGAGTAAATTTCTGGAGGTATCATATGTAATGGCATAACAAGTGCTACCCAATGTGGTTCCTACAGTAGACCAAGACACGTCATTCCATTTTGCTATATTACTTACGGTTATAGTTGTAGTCGCATTTGTTCCAAAACCGCCTATAAGTATATTACTGGAGGGATCTTTTGTAATATATCTATAGGCGACCGGAGGAGCGTTAGTAAATCCTTGACCAATAGCAGACCAAGAAGTACCATTCCATATTCCAGCATATTTTGCGGCAGCATTTCCACCAGCCGCAGTAAATGCGCCAGATGCATAAACATTATTGGTACTAGTGTCTACATAAATTGAGTAACCAAATTTATCAAAACCGGTTCCTAATGCAGACCAAGCAGTACCATTCCATTTTGCAACATAGGCAGTACTTGCAACACCACCTGCTTGCGAAAATGTACCAGTAGCATAAAGATTATTTGAACTATCAAATGCAATCGAATAACAAGCACTATTGTTAATACCAGAACCAAGTGCAGACCAATTACTTCCATCCCATTTTGCTATTCTGGCGGTATTTGCTACACTATCTGCTAATGTATAATCTCCGCTCGCATAAACATTATTATTACTATCAATTGCTATCGAATAACAAGTAGAATTTAAACCTGTTTTTAATGCATACCAGCCAGTTCCATCCCATCTTGCTATACGATTAACTGTAACACCACCGGCTGTACTAAATTGGCCACCTGCATACAGGTTATTTGCATTATCAAATTCTATCGCAAAACAATAACCATTCAATCCACTTCCCAATGCAGACCAGGTAGTTCCATCCCACTTTGCTATACGGTTAACTGTAACACCACCTGCGGTTAAAAAATAACCACCTGCATACAGGTTATTTGCATTATCAAATGCGATTGCATAACAAAAATCCGATACTCCAGTTCCCAATGGAGACCAGGTAATTCCATTCCATTTCGCAATATTATTTCCTGGAGTTGAAAAATAACCAGCTGCATAAAGATTACCATATTTATCGTATCTGATAACATACGCATTTCCATTGAAAGTATTAGGAAATTGTGACAAAAAATTGTTTTTAAATGAAAAAAGAGCGTTCAATCCATAATTTGCAGAAGTAAATCCTCCACCAGCATAAATATTATTACTAGTATCGGTTGCAATACAATAACATGTTCCATTTATCCCACTACTCATACTCCATGTTGATGAACCCGAACTTAATTTCGCAATATATTGCGTAGTTCCACCACTAGTTATACTACTACCTCCTGCATATAAATTATTACACAAGTCGCTAGTTAAACAATAAATGTTTCTATTAGTAAGACCCGACGAAGTAATAGACCAATTACTAGATGCATAATTCCATTTATAAAAATTACCAGAAAGGGATGTATTTGCTATTGCATATTCAGAAAAATTACCACCCGCATAGACATTCACTTTATTACCATTGTTTACTAATTGTAACGATTTGACTGGTGCATTTACACCATAACCGCATCCTGACCATAAATTCGTATTGGCATTCCATTTTGCCAAATAGTTTGTAGTCATAGTTCCACCATTGATCGTAGTAAAATTACCCCCAACATAGACAATATTATTACAAGAATCGAATGCAATGCAGTTACATGAACCATCCAATTTATTATCTGTAAAATTACCCAAAGTATTCCATGTAGAACCATTCCAGCGCGCAGCATAATTGATTGGTGTTTGCACTATATCCGTAAACTCACCACCGACATAAAAATTATTAGACACATCTTTTGTAATTGCATATCCTGTTGATAGTAGACCATAATTAATCGCAGACCAAGAAGTTCCATTCCATTTTGCAAATCGATTTACAGTATTACCCCCTGCAGTTAAAAAGAAACCAGTCGCATAAACATAATTTGTACTAGTATCAATATAAATTGAATTACATGAATTGTCCAGCCCAGTACTTAGTGCTGACCAGGATGTTCCGTTCCATTTGGCAATATAATTTGCCGAAGTTCCTCCTGCAGTAGTAAACGCACCGCCTGCGTATAAAGTATTCGAAGTATCAATTGCAATCGTATTACATGTATTATTTAACCCGGATCCTAACGCAGACCATGTCGAACCATCCCATTTTGCAATATAGTTTGCCACAGTTCCTCCTGCCGATATAAAATTCCCACCCACATATACATTATTGGTAGTATCGATGGCAATGGCATTACAATAATTTTTGGTCAGTCCGGAAAGTCCAGTACCTAACGCAGACCAAACTGAACCATTCCATTTACCAATAGAGTTTACAGTTGTTCCACTTGCGGTTATAAATAAACCACCTGCATATACATTATTCGCGGAATCTATTGCGATAGAATTACATGAGTTGTCTAATCCGCCGCCAAGCGGAGACCATGTAGTTCCATTGTACATAGCAATACGATTTGCATTTGCATTTCCGGCAATAGTAAACGCACCACCTGCATAAATATTTGAACTGGAATCAGTTTTAATTGTATAACATACTTGGTTAAATCCAGCACTTAGATCTCCCAATATGTTCCATATATTATTTTGCCATTTTGCTATATTATTAAGGTTAATGGGATTTATATAATATCCGCTTTGCCACGAATTTATAGTTAAGTATAAATTATTACTTAAATCTGATGTCATTGCATAACAACCACTAGATGTTCCATTATTAATTTTTCTCCAATTCGTACCATTCCAATAATACGGAGTACTATTTAATCCAAATGCATATAACCGATTTGACCGATCAACGAACAAAGTTGAAAGAAAATAAGTATAATCACTAGGTGTACCCACTCCTGACCAAACTGATCCATTCCATTTAAATACTGTACTTGCTGGATATGTTCCGCCACCAACATTTGTAATATTATCTCCAACCATATATAGATTTTTACTATTATCTAGAGCTAATGAACTACGACTAGTTGCTGCCGTAGTTACTCCTACACCTAAAGTATTCCATGTGTTTCCATCCCATCTTGTAATATTATTAACTGTTACTGTTCCACCACTAACGGTTGTAAATGAACCACCGACATAAAGATGATTTGTTGAAAAATCAACAGCCATACAATAAACGGTATTTGCGCTTCCAATCCCTGAACCCAGAGAACTCCATTTTGAACCATCCCATTTAGCGATACTATTTACAGTTAAATTACCTCCACTAATTGTAAGAAATTTACTACCAACATAAATATTATTAGAAGAATCTGCTACTATGGATATTGGTAATCCACCGGTACCCCCAGTAAATCCTTTTGCAATTTCAACTGCGGAAGTTGTGTTTGCATTTACTTTATATACATAATTACTCCCAAAAATATTACTTGTTAAATAAAAATTATTTAATGAATCACATGTCATGTTACAATATTCTAATGCACCATCAGCCGTCATACCAGTAATACTTGTCCATGTGTTTGTATTTACATTCCATCTTCCACAATATGGCGTTATACTTGTAACAAAATAAATATTATTACTATTATCGCATGCCAGAGTACGACTACCACTTGGAAATGGTAATTTACTAGATAATGACGATGGTACTGGTGACCATGTTTTACCGTCTGTTTTTATTACATTTTGAACAGAAACTCCTGTGGTTGCTTTTGTGAAACTTCCCGCCACATATATACTATTCGTCTTTGCATCATTCAATAATGCATATATATTATTATCTAAACTATAAGTTAACCTATCATAAACCGATCCGTTCCATATTGCCAAATATCTAATATTACCCAAACCATCGGCGGTAAAATTACCACATGCATATACATAAGAATTTGACGAATCTACTGCAATTCCATTACATGCATTATTAAATCCCCATGCTAATCTAGACCATGTCTCTGTAGTTGTATTCCATAATCCAATGCAATTTACAGAGGCATCTATTGAATTATTAAAATATCCGCCAGCATATACTATATTTGTATTTGATGGGTCTACTGCAATTGCATTACAAGATTGTGATGTCAGTGAACCACCTAGCCCTTTAATTGTATTAGCGGTTCCACCAAATCCAGCGATTGAACCACTACCTGAGTCTATAAGACCGGCACCATTTCCATTCGTATAAGCCGTAAAAGTTCCACCAAAATAAAATTTGTTGTTTTTATCAACCGTTATTACATTTATTGTATTATTCAAACTATTTGAATTACGTATAACCTTGGTAGTATTATTATAAAATCTTACTCCACTTCCATATGCATATATTTTATTCTGTGAAGAATCAACATTCATTACAGTTGTGTCATTTGGACTATCGCCCGGAATTGGATTATTCCAACCCGATGCAGTATACATTCCACAATAGCGCGAATAATATGCATTACTACTACTAGAACCAAAGTATATATTATTGGAAGAATCAACCGACATTGAACTGATATTACCATTATATGACCCGGATACAATGGATCCTGGTGAAGAATATATTTGTTGTGTCATGACTTTCCCCAAGTCATAACCACTCGGTGTAACGAACCCGGTTGTTATTCCCGAACTGATTGTAGGAGTTGAGCTCGGGGTGTTATAAACCCGTGTTATGTCATATTGTGAACCACTCACTGTCATGTAATATCCACTATTTAACGGTGTGGTAAAACTAACTGTTGCATTGGTATTTAAAATCGTTCCCAAATCAACCCCATTTACATTAAAACCTGATAATATATTTTTGCTAATAGGTACTGGTATAGGAAATGATGGTATTATGCTTGTGCTTACAGTTGGATTGTAAGAAGACGGCGTCATCGTAATATTATAGATTGAACTATCAACAAATGAACTTCCGGAACCGTTCAATAGAAGGGCGGTTCCGGTTATAGCAGTAAGAACACTTGTAGGTGATGTAAAATTACTTGTATACACTGCCGTTCCATTTACGATACGAATATTGAATAAATAACCGTTAAATCCGATCAATCCCATACCAGAAGAATTATCACCCGGATTATTTCCAAAAGTGATACCGCCTGTACCAAAATTCCATGTTCCTGAACTTGTTCCACTTGTATCAAAAATTCCGTCTACATAATTAGTAACTACAGTTCCACTTCTCACAATTGCAACATGATGCCATACATTATCGTTCAATGCTTTGACACCTTTAATAACTTGATTAGTACCAGGCGCACCAGACCATACAATTACTAAACCATTTCCACCAACATATGAATGCTGAACGCATATATTATAATTATTCAAAGTACTCGGTGTCCATCCTGCATTTTGACCCATAATTGTAGGATAAGGTCTTGATTGTGTTGGACATTTTATCCAAAATTCAATCGTAAAATTTCCAGTTAAAATGAGATTAGAATTATTGGCTGGACTTGTCAAATAATTAAATGAACTATTAGTATTTCTAAAAAAGATAGAGCTATAACTTTCACTCATAATTCATATATTATACGGATATGAATTATGCAATCGTTTGACTAATTGTTTTTCTGTCCAGGTTCTCTCTCTTTTTACACGTTTTGGTTTCCGATTTGTGATTCTAAATCGGCGACGCGTTTTTTGAGTTCCTGGATTTCTTTGACTAAAATGGTTGTGAGTCCGAGATAATTGATGGACTGGTATTCGTCGCCGTCTTTTACGCCGTTTACCAAGAGGGGTAGATATTCTTGTAATTCATGGGCAATGAAACCCACATCCGGTTTCTTCGCAATGGTATTATAATAATAAACGGGGTTCAAATCGTTCACCGTAAAGAGTTTATTGATGGAGGGATCCATGAGGGAAATAGGATTTGCTTTGATACGATAATCGGAAGTGGCTGAAAAGGCAGTTCCGGTGAACTGATTATTGGAGCGAACGGGGCCGGAAACATCCAGAGCATAAGTGCTAATGGTGGTTCCGATGGCCACATTTTTACCTACTTGGATATTTCCATTCAAGGAAGTATCAGATGCGATGTAGAGACGAGCCTGGCCGGAAATATCTGTAGCAAAATTTGAGCTTACTCCACCAACAATCGCGCTTCCGGGAATGGAATTCGCTGGATAGGTGGCGAATAAATTTCCTTTGATTTGGACATTTCCATTGAAGGAAGCATCACCGGCGACTTGGAGACGGCTATTGAAGGAGACATCGGATTGAACAAAAAGACGGCGATTCATGCTGACATCGCTGAGTATGAAAGCACCACCACTGGCAGTGAGTAAGTTGGCAATCTGAACATTTCCATTCAAGGAAGTATCAGATGCGATGTAGAGACGAGCCTGGCCGGAAATATCTGTAGCAAAATTTGAGCTTACTCCACCAACAATCGCGCTTCCGGGAATGGAATTCGCTGGATAGGTGGCGAATAAATTTCCTTTGATTTGGACATTTCCATTGAAGGAAGCATCACCGGCGACTTGGAGACGGCTATTGAAGGAGACATCGGATTGAACAAAAAGACGGCGATTCATGCTGACATCGCTGAGTATGAAAGCACCACCACTGGCAGTGAGTAAGTTGGCAATCTGAACATTTCCATTCAAGGAAGCATCCGCACCTACATACAATCTACGGTTCATGGAAACATCAGAGAGTATGAAGGCACCACCACTGGCAGTTAATAACCTGGCAATCTGGACATTTCCATTGAAGGATGCATCTGCGCCTACATAGAGACGATTATTCATGGAAACATCGGAGAGAATGAATGCACCACCACTGGCAGTTAATAACCTGGCAATCTGGACATTTCCATTGAAGGATGCATCTGCGCCTACATAGAGACGATTATTCATGGAAACATCGGAGAGTATGAATGCGCCACCACTGGCAGTTAATAACTTGGCTATCTGAACATTTCCATTGAAGGATGCATCTGCGCCTACATAGAGACGGTTATTCATGGATACATCGGAGAGTATGAATGCGCCACCACTGGCAGTTAATAGCTTGGCTATCTGAACATTTCCATTGAAGGATGCATCTGCACCGACATACAACCTACGGTTCATGGAAACATCGGAAAGAATAAATGCACCACCACTGGCGGTAAGTAAGTTGGCAATCTGGACATTTCCATTGAAGGATGCATCCGCACCTACATACAACCTACGGTTCATGGAAACATCGGAGAGAATGAAGGCACCACCACTGGCAGTTAATAACTTGGCAATCTGAACATTTCCATTGAAGGATGCATCTGCGCCGACATATAGACGGTTATTCATGGATACATCACTAATGATATTACCACTTATCTGGACATTTCCATTGAAGGAAGCATC